>ERZ1643246.594-NODE-594-length-45425-cov-35.447961_pt1 | contig 45425 bp, 34 predicted proteins | sample MGYA00579265_ERZ1643246 | MGnify/ENA primary metagenome ERZ1643246 (study PRJEB29033, sample SAMEA4952261) | chicken gut metagenome | biome: Broiler Chicken; feature: Gastrointestinal Tract; material: Caecum | place: Ireland | collected 2018 | study: Broiler... | reverse complement strand
TCTCTGTCCTCAGCGAACTTTTATATCCTATCACAAGTTTCTGTGCTTGTCAACAACTTTTTTCAAAATCCTTACATTTGCTGTAACAGTTCAGCCAGCTGAACGGTTACGGCATCCAGCCATTGAAAATCGCTTCACGATGGGTCGAATGTCCGCACAAAAATATGCGGCAATGACTGTCTCGCTGACAGCTCAGTTATCATATCATTTGTCTTTCTGTTTGTCAACAATAAATTTCATTAATTTTCATGTTTTCATGAATATTTGAAAATTGTGCCGCATATATTGCCCGCTACTCACCAGAATCATCATGCCCCGACACGCCCCCGCCATGTCTGTGCAGTTCCTGCACAGGCCGCAGGAAACTATGCTGCCTGCCGGCATCCGGTCCATCCCGAAGCGATTTTCCATGCCCGGATGCCGTAACCGTTCGGCCAGCTGAACAGTTACGGTCACTCGAATACCTGTTCTTTTTATTTCTATACTTTTATCACCATCTCTGTTATAATACTGTTAATTAAGAACTATTACAATACAATCATCCAAAGGAAACTGAAGATAAGTTACAGTTCAGCCAGGTCTGTGCATTTACTGCACAGACCGTATGAAAACGCAGGGCCTGCAGGCATCCGGCCCATCGCGAAGCGATTTTCAATGGCTGGATGCCGTAACCGTTCAGCTGGCTGAACGGTTACGAAGCTAAACTTCCGGATCTCCTCATGCGCAGAGGCTTTCCACCCGGAACAGGAGAATCATATGGTATATTTCACAAGCGATCTGCATCTTGGCCATCCAGGCATCATTAAAATCAAACAACGCCCTTTTAGCAGTGTACAGGAAATGAACGAATTCCTGATAAAAAATTATAACTCTGTCGTACGAAAAACGGATAAAGTCTATCTGCTTGGAGACCTCTGCCACTATCTTCCGGTCGAACAGGCAAGCCGGATGATTGCGCAGCTGAACGGAAGAAAGATTCTGATCCGCGGAAATCATGACAAAAAATACGAACCGCAGCTGTTTGAAGAAATTCATGATTTTGCAACCGCATCCTTTCAGGGAACCTGCTTTGTAATGATGCATTATCCGATGCTGGCCTGGCCAAAAGAAAGAAAGGGAAGCATCCAACTGCACGGTCATCTTCACGAAAGCCGGGAATACAATCTGCTGAACCGAGAACATGGTATATTGAGATACGACGTAGGGGTGGACGCAAATCAGTTCTATCCCGTATCAGTAAATCAAATTGTTCATTTTTTCTTCGGTGACAAAGAGTCTGTCGGCGAACCTTCGCCGGACAAGCAAAAAGGCAGAAAGAAGCTGACGCCGGGAAAACCACCGGGCATTCGCCAGGTATGACAGGAGGAAAAGGCATTGCTGTTTCATGATCAGGAAGCAGCAGAGAAAATTTTACAGACAGATCATGCAGCAGAAGTCAAAACCTCGCAGCAGAGCTGTACAGCGTTTTGATGATAAGATCTGGATAAAGGTAAGAGAAGAAATTGTTTATAGAGGTGTACACGAAAAATTCCGTCAGAATCCTGAACTTGCTGAAAAACTGGAGCGGACAGGTAAAGAGATAATTGCGGAATGCGCTGTAAAAGATCGAATCTGGGGAATTGGTCTTTCTATGGAAGATGAAAACAGACTCTGCATTGATAAATGGAGAGGGCAAAATTTGTTGGGGAAGGTTTTGATGCGGGTGAGGGAAGATATCAGGCATCAGAATCGAGTGACTCAGGCGTTTCAGAATGTTGGAAAAGCTTTTTCTGGTGCGGTCGGAGAAGCAGGATTTCATGCAGAAGCTGAATTACAGGATTATGCGAAGAAAATCCGTCATGAAGCGGAGAAAGAATAACAATGGATCATTTTGAATTAGTATCTGAATATAAACTCACTGGCAACCAGCCCCAGGCTGTCGAGTAGCATCCAGATTTTGGGGACAGAATAAGAACTAAACAGACTGGATGATAACAGACAGACAAAATGATTTTATGACTTTTGGCAGGAAAATTTCGTAATGAGAGCAGAAATAAATAAAAGTAGATAAAGAGGTGAGGATGAATGCAGCAATCGAATTTGTTAATGTATACTACAGAAGATGGTTTAACAAAGCTTGAGGCGACTTTTGTAAATGATACAGTATGGCTTTCGGTAGAACAGATGGCAGAATTGTTTCAAAGAGACAGAAGTGTTATAGGAAAGCATATACGCAATATTTTTAAAGAGGGAGAATTGAAAAAAGAATCAGTATGGGCAAAATTTGCCCATACTGCCGATGATGGAAAAACCTACCAAGTGGATTACTATAACCTGGACGTGATTATATCTGTAGGGTATAGAGTAAAATCTTTACGGGGGACTCAGTTTAGAATATGGGCAACGAATATTTTGAAAGAATATATGCAAAAAGGTTTTGCTTTAGATGATGACCGCTTAAAGCGCTTAGGTGGCGGAAGTTTAGGTATGGAAAGAAGATTAAATAAAGCAATTTCTTTACTTATTTCTGAACTCGAGGAGTACTTACAAATGACCGATACTATGTCTTCATCTATTGATAGAATACAACGTAAAGGCGAGGTTGTGTTAGGAAAATTAAGAGAAGAAAGGCTAATACAGTAATTGCAGGTGAGATTTTATCTAAATCATATAGACAAACGATAAAAGCATAAGGAGAGAGTATTCGCGTTAATGCTTTACATTACGTTACGACTAATATTTTGTGACTTTTCGTGAACAAATTGTGAAAAGTCCAATATAAGGCAGTACCATTTTCTGGTTTTGACATTTTCGTTACGAATGATTTTTTGAGGGTGGCTAATATTAAACACATCAAAAGGCACCCTCCGGGTATACCATCATGCCCTGAAAAGACGGGCAAATCTAAGGAGAAGATTTGAATATGGATCACTTTGAATTAGTATCAGAATACAAACCCACCGGCGACCAGCCCCAGGCCATCGAACAGCTGGTCAAAGGTTTCAAGGAAGGCAACCAGTGCGAGACGCTTCTCGGTGTCACCGGCTCCGGTAAAACCTTCACGATGGCGAACGTCATCCAGCAATTAAATAAACCCACATTGATCATCGCCCATAATAAGACCCTGGCGGCACAGCTCTACGGCGAGTTCAAGGAATTCTTCCCGAACAATGCCGTAGAGTACTTTGTTTCCTATTACGACTACTACCAGCCCGAGGCCTATGTCCCCTCCTCCGACACTTACATCGCCAAGGATTCCGCCATCAACGAGGAAATCGACAAGCTGCGTCTGTCAGCGACGTCGGCATTGTCCGAGCGCCGGGATGTCATCGTGGTATCCAGCGTATCCTGCATTTATGGAATCGGAAGCCCGAAAGATTATATGGAAATGATTATTTCCCTGCGTCCGGGAATGGAAAAGGACAGAGACGAAGTCATCCGAAAACTGATTGACATACAGTATGACCGCAACGACATGGATTTTCATCGCGGAACTTTCCGGGTGCGCGGAGATGTTCTGGAAATTTTCCCCGCCGAGGAAAGTGAGAAGGCTGTACGCGTGGAGTTTTTCGGCGACGAAATTGACAGAATCACGCAGATCGATACACTGACCGGAGCAATTCTCTGTGAGCTGGAACACATCGCAATCTTTCCCGCTTCCCACTACGTCGTTCCCATGGATACGATTCTTAAAGCAACCCAGGAGATCGAAAAGGACATGCAGGAACGGGTCAGATATTTCAAAAGCGAGGGAAAGCTTCTGGAAGCGCAGCGGATTGAGGAGCGCACCACCTTTGATATTGAAATGCTCCGGGAGACCGGCGTATGCTCCGGTATCGAAAATTATTCCCGATATCTCTCCGGGCTGGAGCCGGGACAGCCTCCATACACGCTGATTGATTATTTCGGAGATGATTTTCTCATGATTATCGACGAGTCTCACAAAACAATTCCGCAGATCCGCGGAATGTACGCCGGAGATCAGTCAAGAAAGACGACGCTGGTCGACTACGGTTTCCGCCTTCCGTCCGCCAAAGACAACCGCCCTCTGAATTTTGAAGAGTTCGAGGACCGAATCGATCAGATCATGTTTGTATCTGCAACTCCCGGAGAATACGAAGCGGAGCACGAACTGCTGCGGGCCGAGCAGATCATCCGGCCCACCGGTCTTCTGGATCCCCAGGTGGACGTCCGGCCAGTGGAAGGACAGATCGACGATCTGCTGGCCGAGGTTCGCAGGGAAGTGGAACACCATCACAAAGTTCTCGTCACAACTCTTACCAAACGAATGGCGGAGGATCTGACAGATTATATGAAGGAAGCCGGTATCCGTGTGCGGTATCTCCACTCGGACATCGACACACTGGAACGGACGGAAATCATCCGGGATATGCGCCTGGACGTCTTTGACGTTCTTGTGGGAATCAACCTGCTCCGGGAAGGTCTCGATATTCCAGAAATCACACTGGTCGCAATTCTGGATGCAGACAAGGAAGGCTTCCTGCGTTCAGAAACCTCTCTGATCCAGACCATTGGACGGGCTGCCCGAAACAGCGAAGGACATGTCATTATGTATGCGGACACCATGACCGATTCCATGCGTATTGCCATCGACGAAACACAACGCCGGAGGGAACTGCAGCAGGCATATAATCAGGAACACGGAATTACTCCGAAAACGATTCAGAAAGCGGTCCGTGATCTGATCAGCATTTCAAAGGAAGTGGCAAAAACAGAGAGCACACTGGAGAAAGATCCGGAATCCATGAGCCGCGAAGAACTGGAAAAACTGATTGCACAGGTTCAGAAACAGATGAAATCAGCCGCTGCAGATCTGAACTTTGAGATGGCAGCCGAGCTGAGGGACAAAATGATCGAATTGAAAAAAAATCTGGACGACTTAACAGAAGTATGATATAATTAATTTCCGCAAAAAAGAAAATATTGTTAAGATGAAAATGGTAGTGAGATTCTTGATGCAATCGCAACGAAAGTTATAAGCTCTGGAGTCTCACTGCCTTTTTTTCATTAAGAAAAGGGAGGAGAATTATTATGCCAAAAACAAAATTTCAGGAGGTCGTATTTACCATCATGATGGTCATCGTCATGGTCTATGCAATGGTCGTATACAACATCTCCATCGATCTGGGTGGCGTCAGAAATGAGGTATTTCTCATGGCACTTCACGAACTCGCAATCATGGGAATCATCGGTTTCGTGCTGGAAATGCTTGTAGCCGGTCCGTTAGCAAAGAAACTTGCGTTTCGTTTTGTGATTCCCGGAAAAGACCGGATGATCGTAATGATCCTGGCCATCTCTGCGATGACCGTATGTCTGATGTGCCCGATGATGAGTTTCGTGGCAACCATTCTGTTCAAAGGCGTAGACAGCCAGCTGTTCGCAAAATGGATACAGCTGACCGTAATGAACTTTCCGATGGCATTCTGCTGGCAGATTTTTGTAGCAGGCCCGCTGGTGCGCCTGGTCTTCAGGAAACTTTTTTCCATAAGCGAAGCAGAAAAGGCCTGATCATGCCGCCTGCACTCCCAGGTCACTGAATGCCGCAAAGAGCAGACAGTGACCTGAAGCAGTCCGTATACCCAGTACAGCGAATCATAAATATCCTGCGGCATCTGACCAGGTATTTATTTTCCGCTGTACTAGAAATGGAAATTTTCTTTCCGCATCGTATCCTCAATCTCTTCTATCGTTCTCGGAATCATGACTGAAAGATTTTCACATCCATTCTCTGTCACAAGACAGTTGTCCTCCAGGCGGAATCCGATTCCCCAGTCTTCATGATAAATTCCGATATCTACACAGAATACCATTCCGGGCCCGATGACCTCCGGAGTCTCTACCACATCATGGACATCATAACCCACATGATGTGCGCCGCCATGCCACATGTAAGTTCCGATTTCATCATAGCTCTTCAGAACTCCGGCTTCCCGGAGCATTTCGCAGTTGTACTTTCTGGCAGTCAGATCCACATCCGCCATTTTCATTCCCGGACGAATAATTTCAAACATATGATTGGACGTCTTCAACGCACACTCGTATAACAGCCGCTGGCGTTCACTGAACGTTCCATTGCACGGGAAGCCCCTGGAAACATCGTTCATCAGGTTGTCATACCACGCCCCGACATCATTCAGTATCATATCTCCGTCCCTGGCCTGTCCCCGATACGAATAGTAGTGAATGCAGAAATTATTCTTTCCCGCCGAGATAATGGAAGGAAATGCCGGCCCCTGCGGGCCGAACTGTCCCAGCGCATAATCAAATTCCGCCTTGTACTGGTATTCAAACATTCCCGGCCGTGACGCCTTCATCATGGCAGTGATTCCTGCACAGGTAATCTTTTCCGCCTCCCGCATCGCTTCAATTTCGCAGGGCTGTTTAATAAGACGAAGTCTTTTCACCAGCGGACTGACGTCTTTGACTGTCAGCCAGGGATATTCCGGAAAAACTTTCCGAAAGAACCGGTGAGCCTCCTTGTCCTCATCTCCTGCTTCTGCTTTCGACAGATCCAGGTACAGCGACTCATAATTCCCGGATCCGGCCAGCCGGTGAAAATCAGCAGGAAACTGATCTACATAGCTGACCTGGGAAATTCCGGAAATTTCCTGTACCTGTTCCGGCTTAAGCCGCTCTCCTGTCCAACGTTCTTTCAGCTTATCCGGCGGAAGAATATAGATTCGTTCCGTCGTCTGATTTTCCCCCTCCTTCTGTACCAGAAGAATAAATTCCTTGCTGTCCAGTCCGGTAAGATAGAGAAAATTTCTGTCCGTATAAAAAGGATAGTACTCATCGTTTGTTTTTCTCTTTTCCGTTCCGGAAAACAGAACCATCAGCGAACCTTCCGCAAGCCCCTGATACAGCCGTTCCCTATTACCCATATGAAATTCTTTCTTCATTTTCCTGCTCCTGTTTTTTCATTTTATCAATTCCAGCGTTTCTATTTCCGGAGAAACTTCCAGCGTTTCCCACTGTCCCGCCTTCAATTGTTTTCCTACCGGCGCCAATGTCCATTCGCCGCAGTTTTCCATCAGAATGCTGATCCGAATGTTTTTCTCCCGATTGTCGGGATCCATCCTTATTTTAAGATACTTCATTGTCTCACTGATTTCAATCCCGCCTTTTCCGGCGATCTGTCCGTTTCGGAAACAGATATGAATCCTTTCTCCGCCTGCTCCAAGGAAATGAAATTCTTTTCTGACCCCATCTCTGCTGTCCAGCAGCAGCCCTTCCTCCTGCCTCCTTATAGTTCCGCCGTATACCGTCAGGCCAAACAGCGGATCCTGAGCCAGTATTGTTGCCGCGCTCCGGATTCCGCCGCAGAATCCAAGGTCAATTTCACAGGAATAATACCACGCCCCTCCTGTATGCGGCTGATTCAGCCATGTTTCCCCGAGATACTGCGGTTCAAATCCTCCGCAGGCGCTTCCGTCATTTTCTTTGCCCGGATACCACCAGCCGTACCCACTCTCCTTCGTTCCTGTGTTCATCAGAGCATAAGAGCTGAGGACCGAACCGTAAGCCAGCCGAAGCAGTTCAAAGGGCTCCTCCGCATAATATAGCGCATATCTGAGGAGAGAGTACCCTCCCATCTGCGCCATATACGACAACGTGTAGTGCATATTATCTCCGCGGTAATCGCTCCCATACCAGAAATAGGCAGGCTCCAGAACCCCACGGCAGGCAATATTGCACTTCTGCTGCTTTTCCAGAAACTCCCAGGCAGCTCCATAACTGGTCTCCCTGGAAAACCGGGCATCCGACAGCGTATAAGATGCATCTTTTAACGCCGTCTCTGCCAGTACAAAAGTACTCTCAAATCCCGTTGTGTCAAACGGATATTCCGAGCCGAAAACGTCCCTGCATTCTTCCACAAAATACCTGGCCTTCCGTTTCCAGTACCGCTCCAGCTGATCTGCGTCATCGTCGAGCCCCTCTTCCCTCAGAGAAACAATAATCTGCGGAATCACAAGCTCATTATACAAACCGGTTTTCTTTGCCGACCAGTCGTCCAGTTCCCGGGGAATCCGAAACATTGCAAGCGCTGTCCTGCAGGCCCGCTTCAGGTAAACGCCGGCAGACAGCCTGGTATGTATTTCCGGATAATCCGCAGCAATCCGGTACAGATTATAATACATCAGAGCAATATGCGGATAATCGTAGATCCGCCACAGATGAAGCTTTCCTTCCGGCCCTTTCGATGCATTCTCCCGCAGAGTCTTCCAGTCCGGAATTCCATAAATGCCATAGGAGTAAGTCTCGTCTTCTGTCCGCTGCAGTCCGCCCCAAACAAAATGCTCCACATAGTATTCCAGCGCGTCCACTTCCTCCTGCACCGGGTAGACGGCCAGTTTACTGGACAGAAACGCCGGCTTCGAAAGTCCCGGATCATCACAGGTCACTTCGTAGATCCTCCATCCGCTGATCCTGTCATAACAATCCGGCCCCAGCAGGACACCGTCGGCATTGTTCCATTCTCCCAAAAGTCCCTCATACCATTTCCCGGTATTCCTGTGCTGTTTCGAAACCAGAAACGCGCTCCTTTTTTTCAGTAGCGTTTCCACCGGCTCTGTGACAAAATAATAGAGATGGGTATATTTTCCACCGCCATATTCTATAGTCAGACAATGCTCACCCAACTGTCCAAAATGGATCCGGTAAAAATATTTCCGCTCCATCTTCTGCCGCCTCTGATTTACAGAAAAAGTACTTCCATTTGTGTTTTCCTGAAACGCCGGATGCAATTCCTTTTCCTTTTGAATCCATGTCCCTTCCCGATCTGCTTTCAGACAGATCTCCTGCTCCCGGGAGCGAATGCATAACCGGACTTCCAGGTCTTCCGGAACCGTATATCCGGGAATGCTCTCGACCACTGGCTGACCTTGTTCTATAAAAAGTTCCCGGCAGGCTTCATAGCTCCCCGCCAGTCGAAAGCTCCAGGAAAAATCTGTGCATGCTCCCGGAAGAACCCGCAGACTTTTCGGCGGAATTCTCAGTCGGCTTCCTTTTGTCACAGCATTCTGAGAAACCGCACGATTCAGACAGTACAGCCAGGTAACGCCATTTTTCTTTCTGTTGTCACCCACACCGTCGTCATCCGTCTCGTAGTACAGAAATTCTGTCTGATTCTCCGGAAGCGCCGCAAGAATATCTCCCTCCCCGTCACAGCGGCAGAACGTCGAGTGCGAACCATGTCCTGCGATAAAATGATGGCCGATCACATTCTGTCCGGCATTCTCATCCCATCTGAAATCTGTGTGGCAGGCCAGGCAGACTGCCAGATCCATCAGCTCCAGTTCCCTCTCTCCCTGATTTGCCACTGTTACCTTCTGGCAAACTCTTCCTTTTGCGATAAGATACTCTATGTTTACCCGGACAGGTCCATCCTCTGCCCGATAACGGCAGCGCACTCCCTGTGCAGCTTTTTCCGGCTCTTCTTCCAGAAACCGTTCGGAAGACTGTGGGAAAAAACTATGCTGTATTCCGCTTCCGCATTCTTTCCATGTCAGAAAAATCCTTCCGAACCCCTCCTGAGGATTAATGTAGGTTATTCTCCCGCTCTCTCCGGTTCCCCGAAGGCTTCTCAGGACTCCTCCCTCGAGCGTCACACGTATTCCTTCCGCTGTCAAATCATACCTTTTCCCCATACACAATGTTATCCTTTTCTTGTTATCCTTTTACCGCTCCAATTGTCATTCCGCCCACAAAATATTTCTGGAAAAACGGATAAACACAGACAATGGGAATCGTTACCACCATCGTCGTCGCGGCACGAATTGAAGTTGTTGTCAGATTCCGCATTGCCTCATACTGTTTCTGATCATTCAGAAGCTTGGCCGCCTGTTCGGATTCCAGAAGTATCTTCCGCAGATAAACCTGCAGCGTATCCCAGTTTCCGCTGGAATTGTACAGCATAACATCAAACCATGAATTCCAGTGCGTCACCGCAAGCATCACTGCAATCGCTGCAATTACCGGCTTACAGAGCGGAAGGATTACGCGAAAATATATTTTCAGTTCACTCGCGCCGTCCAACCGGGCTGATTCTGCAAGAGAATCCGGAATTCCGTTCATAAATGACGCCAGAAGAATCATATAATAAGCGCTGAACAATCCAGGAAGCCAGTAAACCGTGAAAGTCTCTGTCAGTCCAAGCTGTGTATACAACAGATACGTGGGAATCAGGCCGCCCCCAAAATACATTGTAATCACATAGATCAGCCTCATAAACCGTCTGCCTACAAAATGCTGAATCGTCGTCACATATGCCAGCAGCCCTGTACAGAGAATACAGCTCACTGTACCGACTGCAGACCGGAGCACCGAGATCACCGCTCCCCGGGCAATATTGCTTCTGCGGAAAATATACGCATAATTTTCCAATGTGAAAATTCTCGGCCAGAAACTCAGCCCGCCCCGCACCGTATCAGACCCTTCGTTCAGAGAAATTACCAGCTGATTCCAGAACGGATAAATCATCACAAACGCAAACGCCAGCATAAACAGAATATTAAACACATCGAATATTTTTGATGCAGTACTTGTCTTTATTTTTGATTTTCTTTTTGCCATATTCATTGTCCCGCCTGTCTTTTCATCCGGACCGTGCCAAAGACCAACATCCGCCGATCTGTCAGAACAGTCTCATATCCGCTACTTTTCCGGAAATCCGGTTTGCCAGAATTACTAAAGCAAAACCAATCACCGATTTCATCAGACCAATGGCAGTCGCAAAAGAATAACGACCGATCTGGACGCCGTAACGGTATACATAAGTATCAATATTTTCGTAGACTTCCTTGGTCAGCGGAGTTCCGATCAGAAGCTGCTGCTCAAAGCCTGCGTTAAGAATATTTCCGATATTCATAATAAACAGAAGAATTATTGTAGGCGCAATCCCCGGCAGTGTGATATGCCAGACTTTTCCAAAACGCCCAAGTCCATCCACACTTCCCGCCTGATACAGTTCCTGATCAACGCCGGCAATTGCCGAAATATAAATAATTGCCGACCAGCCCAGATCCTTCCAGATATTCGCACTTGTCAGAATTCCCCAGAACATATTTTTCTCATTTAAAAACGAAATCGGCTTCTCTGTAATTCCCAGCGCCATCAGAAGTTCATTGATATTTCCTTCCGTTCCCAGCAGCGTCATAAGAATGCTGGCAACAACTACCCAGGAAATAAAATAAGGCAGATACGATATTGTCTGAATCACCTTCTTAAATATCGTCTGGTGGATCTCATTGAGCAGCAGCGCAAATATGATAGGCGCCACAAATCCCACGGTCATATTCAGGCCGCTGATCACCAGCGTGTTCCGAAACACTCTCCACATATCCGGAAGAGCAAAAAAATCTTTCCAGTGCTTCAGCCCGATAAACTCACAGTCCAGAAGACTTTTTCCGGGGACATAGTCAAAAAAGGCAATCACATTTCCCAGCATCGGAATATAACAGAATATAATCACCCATATCAGAGCCACCAGACAAATCATCCATATCTGCTTCTGCGTGCGGAAAGATTTCAGCAGTCCTGTTTTCTGTGTTTTCTTCTTTTTCTCATTTTTCATGGCTGTCCTCTCTGTTCTGCATGTGCGGCGGCCGCACATTACCAGGCTTTCCCCTGTTATGCCGACCGCCGCTCCATATACGCCGCATCTGCAGTAAACCTTTTTTGTACCGCAGCTTCAGGCGGCAATTATCCGTTGAATTTTTCCACATTCGCCTCATACTGGCTCTTTACATACTCTGTAACTTCCTCAAGCCCCAGAGAATTGCATTTTTCCTGTGCTTCCGCAAAATACTGTTCACACTCTTCCTCAGACTCCGCCGTGATAATTCTTGCCCACTCCGTTTCAAGCGTATCCTGAATTGTCTGCTTTGTGATGGTAATATCATCGTTCGGATCATAGGTTACATTATACATTGAAGTATCCTTTGCAGCCGCAGTGTAGAAGCCCCAACTCAGCTGAATTCCCTCATCCGCAAACGTTCCGTCCTCATTCACCGGCCAGTAATCATAAACGCTGACACGGTCCACCCGCGGATCAATCTGATCAAAATTCTGAGTATCGTCTGTTTTCAGCCACTGCCCGTTGATTGCCAGCATATACATACCGCCGCCATTCTGCTGCTCACGTACCGTATGGAAGGTGGTTTCCTTGGTATCCACATGCATGATCTCATCATCCAGCACCCAGGTTCCATCCTCAGCGATGTCCCAGACATTCTCTTCACTTGGCGGTCCCCAGCCCATGATAAAGTTTCCAAGCTCACTGGATTCCCAGTTCAGATACCTCATAACCATTCCAAGATCCGTGCATTTATCTGTGATAATACAACGATAGCTGCCCAGAAAGTTATTCGTCAGCAGCGTCGTATCGTCCATGGTCTTTCCATCTGCATGCACGGAAACATTTGCAAAGCGTTTCTCCACATTATAGTTGTCCGGATCCTGTGTCGCCCAGTACTGATGCCCTCCGGTCCATCCATACCACCATGTTCCGAAATTCGCCAGAATCTGCTCGTTCTGCATCTTTGTCATCAGTGTCTCATAATCCACGCTGAGGAAATCCGGATCGATCATGTTTTCCCGCCAGAGTTTGTTTACAAACTTTGCGATCTCAAGCCCGTCCTCCGTGTTAATCCAGTGAGTAAATGTCCCACTCTCTTCATCATGCTGATATTCATTGACAAACCCATAGGCTCCCAACATTGCTTTCAGGAAATTCTGCCCCTTGTCCACACTGGAGAAGCCATAGGTTGTCTGTCCGTTGGCATTGGTCGGATGATTCTCCAATACTTTCTTCACAGCTTCATAATATCCTTCCGGTGTGGAATAGATCTCGCTTTCCCCGAGTTCTTTCCAGTAATCGTAACGGATACCGAAATCATATCCTGCCACATTGGGATTGTTGCCCCAAAGATGAGCCAGCTTATAAATATGTCCATCCTCATCCTTCAACATATTCAGATAATTTCCGTAACGTCTCGTAATGTTGTCGCCATACTTCTCCAGAGCTTCGGTAAGATCCAGCGCCTTTCCCTGCTGAATAAACTTATTCGCCATCTCATCGGTAATATTTGTAATCACCGCCGGATAGTCCCCGTTTGCCAGCATCAGGTTCAGCTTTTCATCCATGTCAACACTGTAATAGGTCCAGTTGATCTTAACATTTAAATTGTCCAGAAGCCACTGATCCAGAACTGCCTTACCGCCCTGTTCATCTGCTTCCAGTTCTTCCTGATCTCCCTGACCTCCATAAACATCGATGACTAGTGTCTCCTCCGGCACGACCCATCCCCATTCATTCTCTTCCCCCTGAAGATCTGCACTGGAAAGATCCACCGTCGACTCCTGTTTTGCTGTTCCTCCGCAGCCTGCCAGAGAACCGAGTGCCATCATACAGGCAAGCAGACATGCTGTGATTCGCTTTTTGTGCATAGTTTTCCCTCCCTTTCTTTTTCGCCTCCTGATGTGCATTTCACACATTGCAGAGCAACATGATTTATAAAACAGCCGTTTTGGCTTGTTTTAGTTAATCATTTAACCTAATAGGTACAAAAAATGTGCACGGCACTCGCAATATGTATGTCTGTGCACAGCAAAATAATCTGAATTATCTATTTACTTTGTATATTCATTTAATATTTTGTCATTTTAAGATATTTTTATTATACGATTCCATTTATACATTTGTCAATTCCTCAATTTCCATAAGCTAATCGTTTAATTTTTGTATAATATTAACGATTGCCTATGTTTACTGTCATTTGCTATATTGTTTATAGATATGCCACTGACAAAAAACTTTATAAATAAGAAAGGAGCACAGCATGACAAAAGAATCTTTGATTCTGCTCTATGATTTTTCCGGAGTAAGCAGTACAATCGTCCCGGATCTTACAGGCGGTGGCTCTGCCGGGGTCATTCGCGGAGCAGACCGTGGCGGCGCGCATCTTGGAAGAGAATCTGTTTTCGGCCGCAGCTGCCCGGTGCTCACGCTTTCCGGAGGAAGCCGTGGCGGTTATCTGCAACTTCCGGACGGAATTCTGAATAATAAGAACGGATTTTCCATCAGCTTTTACTGTAAATTGACCTCTCTGGACAACTATGGAACCATCTGCTCTTTCGGCGTCGATCACTGTTTCTACCTTTCCGTTCTTCCTGATTCGGAGGATGCTTCCGGCTTTCTTCTGTCCTTTGGAGCCACAAAAGGCGGACGCAGCCAGGAAACAGCCCTGGAGCACTGGAACCATATGCCGTTTGATACCTGGTTTCATACGGTTCTGACGATGGATACCTCTCAGCCTTCCCGGATTACGTTATACCTCGACGGGAAAAAAGCCGGGGAAGCCAGTCACAGGAGAATGACCGCCCTGGATCTTAATGACTGCCAGGACTGTTTCTTCGGTTTCGGTTCCATGTCACAGAATCCGCTTTCTCTGACACTGGGAGAAATTCGTATCTTCCGGGAATGCCTGAGCGAAGACGACGTGTGTTCGCTGTTTTCCATCTCCGATGATGCACGAACGGAACTGGATGCGGAAGCTTTGTTCACCTCTTTTCCGACCTCAGTTTCTGCTGATCTTTCTCTCCCGGAATACGGAGAATTCCACAGCACAATCCGCTGGATCTCCGAAACTCCCTGGCTGGTGACCGATTCAGGAAAAGTCAGACGCCCGGCAGCAGGACAGGAAGATGCCAGAGCCAGCATGCAGGCGGAGATTTCCTGCGGCAACGCCTCGCGCCTCTGCCACTTTTCCTTTCTCGTGGCGGCAGAACCCGGACCGGAAGCGCTGCTCCGGGAAGATGTGGATTCCGTGGAGATTCCTTACGCACTGTACCTGGGTTCCCCTCCCCGTCTTCCTGTATGCGGAAAGAACGGCTCTGCCTTCCGCTGGCACAGCAGCCGCAGAGACGTTTTCTCCCCGGACAGCAAAAGCTTTCTTCGTCCGGTCGGCCACCCGGTTTCCGTGGCGCTGACATTGGAAGCCAGTCTTGATCGGTTCCGTCAGGAAAAAATATTTTCTCTCCGGTTCTGGCCGGATTGTCCAACACTTCCCGGGCCGGTTTTTTCCTCCGCCGCCATTCGGCCACAGGAAAAAAACTTATCCACCCTGCTGTGGGACGAAAAGGCAGAAGCGACACCGAAGCTTTGCGCCGAGCCGGTTCCTATCCCCGGGCTTTCCTGGAACGGCGCTTCCCTGTTCACAGAAAACCAGAAACGGTGCACAGATTATCTTCTTTTGCTGGATTCGGACAGAATGTTATACAATTTCCGTCGAACATACGGACAGGATACTCTAGGTGCACTCCCTCCCGGCGGCTGGGAGGAGCCGGCAGGGCTTCTTCGCGGACATTCCACCGGACACTTTCTCTCAGCCCTGGCCTATGCCTACGCTTCCACCAAAGATTCCGCATTTCGGGAAAAAGCAGAGGCGATTATCGATGAGCTGGCTCGCCTCCAACAGATGTCCGGAGGAAATCCGGAAGATTTCCGTACACGTTGCACGCCCGCCAATGCCGCTCAGTCACTCTGGAGCCGGGATCCTTCGGTCTGGGGGCAAGGATATCTCAGTGCTTATCCTCCTGACCAGTTTGCGCTTCTGGAACAGTTTACACCGTATGCTACGATCTGGGCGCCCTATTATACGCTTCATAAACTCCTGGCAGGTTTTCTCGACTGCGCACAGTTCCTGAAAAACCCCACAGCGCTTGCCTGCGCGGAGGGCATCGCTTTCTGGGTCTACCGACGCCTTTCCGGTCTGTCTGAGGAACACAGAAACCGTATGTGGAGCATGTATATTGCCGGAGAATACGGAGGGATGAACGAATCTCTCGCTCTCCTGGCCCGTCTCACGGGGAATTCCGTCTATCTGGACGCTGCAAAAATGTTTGACAACAGAAAAGTCTTTGACGGCCTCTCCCGCAATATTGATACCATCCGGGGGCTGCACGCAAATCAGCATATTCCCCAGATGATCGGAGCGCTCCGGGAATTCGAGGCTTCCGGCGATTCCTGGTATTACCGGATTGCAAGAAACTTCTGGCATCTCGTGACGCAGCATTATATGTACTCGATTGGCGGAGTCGGGCGGGGAGAAAACTTTAAAGAACCGGATCTTCTGGCACAGAATATAGAAACGGACCGAAACTGCGAAACCTGCGCCGCCTACAATCTACTCAAACTGACCGGCCTTCTGTACCGCTATGAACCGAATAACAGTAGCTATATGGATTATTATGAAAGAGCACTGCTGAATCAGATTGCGGCTTCCCAGAACCCCGATATTACGCCCAGAGCACACCACGGCGTCACCTACATGCTGCCCATCGGTCCGGGCGCACGGCGAGAATACAGCAATGATTACGAAGACTTTACCTGCTGCCACGGAACTGGAATGGAAAATCATGTCCGCTATCTGGAACACGCCTGGCACCATTCCCCGGACGAAAGCGACGTCTACCTGAATCTTTTTCTTGCTTCCGTCTGCCGTCTGAAAAACGCAAAAACCCGAATCGCTGTTCAGCCCGGCTGTGCCAGAGGCTCGTATACGATTGATATTTCCGGAGGAGGTAACTTTACGCTGCACATCCGGATTCCATACTGGTGCCGCGGCAGTTTTCATGTCATCCGGAACGGTCAGGCACTTCCGCCGACGGAAGCCGAAGACGGCTACTATACACTGCATGGACCCTTCCGGGACGGCGATCGTCTGCAGCTTAATATGCCCTGGCGCATCCATCTCTGCTACACGCCGGATTCGATCGACGGGCAGAGAGCGGCCAGTATCATGTACGGTCCGCTGGTTATGGCTGCGCTGTCCGATAAGCAGGAATGGCTGACCCTGCGTCTGCCCTCTGACGCCGGACAGGCTTTTCAGGAAGAATTTCCTTCCGCCGGAATCTCAGACAACGGATCCCCGGTTTTATGGTATGGCAGTCTGAAATTTGTTCCCATGTACCGCGCCCACCATACTGCCTACCACACGTATTTTAAAATCCAATCCATCTCATAAAACAAAATTCTGCCGCAGCACGATGCATCCAAATCATCGCACTGCGGCAGAATTTCTGTTTCCTGTTTCTCTGTATCAGCCGGTACCGGTAAATGATTCCCTGACGATGAGCCGGCAGGGAAGCTCGTATTTTTTTTCTTCTATGTTCTTTTTTTCCATCAGTCCAATCGCCAGTTCCGCCGCTTTTCTTCCGATCTCCACCAGCGGTACCTGAACGGATGTCAGACCGGGATCCGACACATCCCCCACATCCGTATCATCAAATCCCACAATTTCCACATTCTCCGGCACCCGTAAGCCGGATCGCTTCAATTCCTTCATCGCCCCCAGCGCCATCCAGTCATTCATCGAGAAAATCGCCGTCGGAGGTTCCTTGAGCTCCAGAAGCTTTCTGCAGGCTTCCTGACCGGATACCACACTCCAGTTTCCCGAAGTGATCAGCTCCGTATCCAGCCGGATCCCAGCCTCCATCAATGCAGTCTGATAACCCATCAGTCTCTGATATGTGGGCATGGAATCAACAGTTCCGCTGATCAGACCGATCCTCCGGTGTCCTTTGGCAACCATCTGTTTTACCACTTCACAGCTGATATGATAGTTATCGTAGCCGACCATATAGTCATTTTCGTTTTTTGAGTAACCATAAGCGTATACCACCGGCCGGTCATTTCGGATCAGTCCTGTCACATCCCGGTCATGGGTAGCGGCAAAAATCATCCCTCCCGCGCCTGCAGACCGGAAAATATTCATTGTATCCTGTATTTCTTCCTGAAACTCAAAAATTCTGCTGTAATTTGAACCAATTTTATCCATCAGGCCAAGATCATACAACACAAGATGATATCCATGTTCCCCTGCGTACTGGTTGATGCCTTTGACCAGACAGCTGCCCTGAAATGTCGCAATATCCTCCACAACTACGCCAATCAGGTTTGACCGGCTGGAACGCAATGCTTTGGCCATCATATTGGGCTGATAATTCATCTCCCTTGCAATTGCCCTGATTCGGGCGGCCACTTCATCGCTTACTTTTCCTTTTCGGTTATTCAATGCATAAGATACCGTCGCTGTAGAAACGCCGGCTTTTTCTGCTACATCCTTCAATGTTGCCATCTTTCACCTCTTATCCTGCATGAAAAGCAGAGCATCCAGACAAAGGCACCTGCCCACGCCGCCGCTTTATCGTTTAACTCCTTATATTATAACTGATCTTCCCCTGCCCCGTCAACGTACAGAAATCAATCAGATCAGAATCCCATAACCGTTCAGATGCCAAACGGCCGCGGAGCCGCAGCAGCACTTTCCTGTTATTTCTTAATCTGATTCAGCTGTGCATTAATCGCGAGCATCTCTTCCTTTGTCATTTTGCCGCCGGCTGCTCCCATCAGATTCAGAAGGCGGATCATAGTAAAGGAACCCATCATGGACATCAGACCGGAACCTCCTTCTTCCGCTGCCATCTGTGCTTTCTCCGTATTTTCTCCGCCCATTTTTCTCATGATCTGTCCGAAAAGCTCACGAATAAACATCGCTCCCTGCTCAGACATCGCAATATCCTTCACCTTATCATTCAGCGAAAAATATCCTTCCGGAGCCGTGATGTCAAACCAGTTCAACACTGCTCCCTTCTCCTTCATCCGATATGCCTCATTGAACGTGTCCACTTTCCGGATAAAGCTTTCATCCTCGCAGCTTTCCGCTTTCGCGTACAGCTTCGTTTCTCCCGTATTTGGAACCTCAAAATAAAAGAAATGCACGTCGCTGGTCTGCGTTCCCAGGCTCTTTCCGTTGGCAAACAATTCTACCTGTGGCTGGTTGGAATAAACGGTAACTTTCGTCACGTCTTCCACACGGTCTACATATCTCTTTCCGCAGATATGCACAAACGGTTCATCAGACAGCCATGCTTTGTACGCATAAAAAGCATCTTTCTTATATTTGCGGTCAAAGGTCACCAGACCTTTATGGTTCTGACCGTTCTCACCGCCCTCGTTTCTCGCATCCGCGGCAAAATCAAACATATTCCACACATGCGTCGCCCAGATATACGGACGGGTATAAAGCTGCTTGATCAGCTCTTCATGGTAGTATGCCTGATATTCTTCTGTGTAATCACCGGCCTCCGGATGAGAGGTGTGCCAGTTCAGGGCCTCGCAGCCGTATTCGCTCATACCTATCGGCTTGTCCGGAAATTCTGCATGAAACTTGTCAAACCACGGACCGTTCATGGATACTTCTCCGCCGTACCAGCCGAAATAATGGTTGAAGGAAACCACATCGGGAATCTGAACGTACGGATCATGGATATCGCACATGGATACACACGCCATCGTCGTCAGACGGGTTTTGTCCATCTCATGAACCATATCGTTGAGGATCCTGTGATTTTCAATCAGGTCCGGATCGGAAGCGCCGGTCATCGTAATCTCATTGGACAGTCCCCACACCACAATACACGGGTGATTGTAATTCTGCACGATCAGCTCCTTCATCTGAGAGATGGTGTTCTCACGGCCCTCCGGCATATGTCTCGAAATATACGGAATCTCCGCCCAGATTACCAGTCCCCTCTCGTCGCAAAGGTCATAAAAATACGGATTATGCTGATAATGGGCCAGACGGATCGTCGTAGCGCCCAGCTCGCAGATCAGATCCACATCCTCCCTGTGATGTTCCGGGAGAAGGGCATTTCCGATCTTCGGCCGGTCCTGATGACGGGCGACGCCCCGCAGCGGATAGCTCTCCCCGTTCAGGAAAAAACCTTTTTCCGGATCTACATAGAAGGTCCTGCAGCCAAAACGGGTGCTTACGCAATCCAACTCCGTCTCCCCGTCCATCAGCTTTACCTCCATCGTATACAGGTAAGGATCTTTCTTTCCGTTCCACAGATGTACCTGGCGGATCTCAACATTCACCTGTGTCTGTCCGGCGTCCACTGTCTTCCTCTCCGCAGTGGAACCGTCCTGATTTTTCAGCGTATAGACCAGCTGCTTTCCTGTCATATCTCCGGAAAGATAAACCTCTGTCTCCACCTCAGCATCCTGTCCGTTTACCTTCGGGGTCACCTTGATGCCGGGTGTTCCGTAATACTCCAGTTCAAAATGAGCCTTCGGAACCGCCACGATGTTTACGCCGCGGTAAAGTCCGCCGTAAAAAGTAAAATCCGCCTGCTGCGGATATACTCTCTCATTCACACCATTGTCTACCGCGATCACTACCAGATTCTCCTCTTTCAGATGTTCTGTCATATTCACACGGAAAGCGGAGTATCCACCGTCGTGATGCGCCAGCTTTGCTCCGTTTACATAGACGTCCGCAGATGCGTTTGCCGCACAGATTTCCAGATAATACTCCTCGCCCTCCGGGAGATCGGCTTTCCGGAATTCATTGGCATAATAGCAGGTCCCGCGGTAATAATCTCCGCCGCCGTCCTGTCCGTCGATTCCGTTCCAGGTATGGGGAAGATCCACCCAGATCCAGCGTTCCGGCATACGCTCGGGAACCTGATCCGCTTCTTTGGAAAACGCCCATTTGTCATTAAAAGCCACTGTATTTTTCATGTCTGCTTTCCTCCTTCTGTTTTTTTCAGAATATCATTTTTGCCCGTCTGATGTTTGGATTTTTTTAGTTGAATTTAAATTTTTTTAGTATATACTGATATTTATAGCACTCGAAGGAAATATCGCATCAAATCCAGTGCATCAGAACGCGAAATCCAGCGTCAGTCAATATCCTTCAGAAATGGAGACGCCGTCTATGAAACTTTCCTGTACGCCCCGCGAAGCTTTTCCTCTTCTCCGTCAGCTTCTGTACGATTCCTTTCAGGTGGATTCCTGGTTCTTTTCCTGGCCTTACGAACAGCTGGAGCGGATCGACCATTCCATCCGGAAAACCCTGTGGGGAGATTCCTTCCATGCTCCCACAGAATTCCGGGATCTGCAGAAAAATTTCCCCGGGCATAATATCATTCTGCTGAAAAGCACCCTCCGGTTCTTCAATATCATCTGTATCCTGTCTTCCGATCCCCATCCGGATTTCATCAGCGTCGGTCCTTTTCGGGAGCAGGAAACGAATGCATCCTTTCTCACCAGTACCGCCCGGGAGAACCGTCTGTCCGGAGAGGCCGTTTCCATCCTGCAGACTTTCTACAGCTCCATGCCGCTGGCAGATCCGGATTCCGTCGTCTCCTTCCTCTCACACTTTCTGAGCGCCCTGCTTCCGGACTATGACAGACTTCCGCCTGTACATGTGAGCTTTTCAGAGACGGCGCAGAAACTGATTTTTGATCAGGAATTTCTGCTCTCGCAAAATGCCGGACATGCTGAACAGTATGCCAGAGAATACCAGGAGACCATCCATGCTCTCTGTTCCGGAGATGTGGACGCGGCACACCGATCCCTCCGTTCATGGCTGGCTCTGTCCGGATTCCCGGAGGAATCTCATACCGGCCGGCTCCGCAGGCATCTTTCCATCCTCAACGAACTGTTTGCCGCCGCGCTTTTATCCTGTCCGATCCATCCGGTTTATATCCGTGAGCTTGCCCACAAAATACAGACCCGGATCGACAGCACGGAAAACCATGAAGCCCTCTGCGCTCTTCCCGGCAAAATTCTGCGGCAGTACTGCTTTCTGGCGAAAAAAGAATCTCACAGCGGCTGTTCTCCTCTGACCCGTCATGTAATCGATTACATCCATATTCACCTGTCAGAAGAGCTCTCGCTCTCAGTTCTCGCGGAAAAATTTAACCGCCATCCCGCCGCACTTTCCGGATCTTTCCGAAAAGAGACAGGAATGACGGTTACTGCATGGATCCGCCGGGAACGGATCCGGAAAGCTGTTTATTATCTGAATGCCTCCTCTCTGGGGATCCGCGAAATCGCATCCGCGGTAGGCTTTCATGATCTGGGATATTTTTCAAGAGTGTTCCGCACACAAACCGGAATGTCTCCCAGCGACTACCGAAAACATATCCTTGTTCCGCCGGCAGAACGTCCGCCGGTATCCGGTCAGATCTTTCTCTCGGAATTTCCTCCGACGATAAAATAGAACCGGAACTGAAGATCCTCTATTCTGTCTGACACACTCTGGTATGCGCGGTATATGATTTTCAGAAAACTTTCCTTTGCTTTCTGCTTCCGACAGATGCCAGTACCTGTTTTCCCTGTTCTGTTGTCTCTCATCATGCCACCTCCTGTCCGGATATCTGTCCGGCAGGAACAGAATCCTGCCGGATGACACAAACGCTACGTTTTCCTGCGGTCCGCCGGCAAATGCGCAGACCTGATCCGACGGTTACGACCGCCTTTCAGCGGTTATCATGTGCTTATTATATAATAGATTTGTTTGGGAAATATTGAAAGATTCTTAAGAATCATTAAATTCGCTGTGCCGGGAGATGACCAACAGTTCCTTCTTCGAATCCATATTTCGCTTTTCACAGTTTTGCCATATTTTTCAGATATAATTAAGAAACACACGCAGAGCGTGCTGAAAAAGAAAGACTAAGGAGAGAAAACAATGAAAAAAGAAAACCGAAAAGCTGCGCAGCAGCGCCGCGCGCAGGAACGAAAAAAAAAGGAACGACAGCGGAAGACGAAAAAGATCCTCAGCTGGGTCGCCGGGATCGTGGTCGTCGCTCTGCTGCTCCTCCTGGTGATTTTCGGAGACAGTCTGTTCTCCGGAAGCTCCTCCTCTGACAGCACTTCTTCCTCATCTGTCAGCTCAGAATCCAGCGCCGCATCCGGCAGCTCCACTTCCGATGCTTCTTCCGACAGCGCTGCATATTCCACCGACATATCGCTGACTGTCGAGGACGGCGATACCGTGAACATCGACTATGTGGGTTCCATCGACGGTGTGGAATTCGACGGCGGAAGCACCAACGGCGCCGGAACCGACCTGACCATCGGCTCCGGACTCTATATCGACGATTTTGAAGAACAGCTGATCGGTTCTCATCCCGGCGATACGGTAAATGTCAACGTCACCTTCCCGGAGGATTATCAGCAGGAAGACCTGCAGGGGCAGGACGCTCTGTTCATCGTTACGATCAATGGAATATACAATAAGTAACTTTCCTTCTATCTTCCTCCGATGACTTCGCCTGCCATCTGAATTCTTCCTTCCCTCATTCCCCGCACAAACACAGGCACCAGCTGCGGGTCAAACTGTTTCCCCGCTTCTTCTTCCAGGATCTCCAGGGCTCGTTCCCTGGGGATCACATTCTTGTAGGATCGTTTCGTCGTCATCGCGTCAAAGGAATCCGCAATACACAGGATCCGGGCGGACAGCGGAATGTTTTCTCCCGCAATCCGCCTCGGATATCCTTTTCCGTCGTACCTCTCATGATGCCCGATTACAGCAGGTATCACGTAATCCAGAGAGGGAAGATGACGGATGATTCCGATCGACGCCTCCACATGTCCTTTGATCACCTCATATTCCTCCTCCGTCAGCTTTCCTTCTTTGTTCAGAATCGCTTCCGGAATTCCGATCTTCCCGACATCGTGGAGAAGCGCGGCCTGACGGATAATCTCCACCATATCGGAATTAAGGTTCAATTCTCTGGCCAGGCCTGTCGCATAATATGCCACGTCGTTGGAGTGGCTGAAAGTATAGTGATCCTTCGCATCGATTGCGGCCGTCAGCGCATAGATCGTCGATTCATATTCTCTGTAGATATTTCTATGATCTGTCTCATCCTCCCGGACAGAATTTTCTCTGAGGACCGTGTCAAAAATTTCAATACCGTTTTTTCCGGTTCTCTTGACATGATTGACAGCCATATCCGCGTTATCCAGCAGTTCTTCCGCCGTCTTCGCCGCATAGGGCGCGGCGCTGATTCCCACGCTCACAGTAAGCACTTTCAGTTTGTAATCCACTGTTTTATCTGTCATCTGAAAAATCTGCCGCTGAATGGATTTCACCAGATTCCTGGCGGAAAAAACGTCGTACTTCGGAAGCAGTACCGCAAACTCTTTCCCACTGTACCGCGCCGCATAACCGCTGTCTCCCACACTGCTCCTGATAATTTCCGCTATCTTGCAGAGCGCGTTGTCCCCCGCCTGGGTTCCGTACAGCTGGTTATAAAGTTTGAAATCATCAATATTGATGATCGCCAAAGCCAGGGAGCCCTCCTGGTTGGCCTTGAATTCCCGGTTCAGAACCTCAAAAAAGTATTTTCTGTTCAGAAGCTTGGTCAATTCATCCGTCCGTGCCTCATAGAAAGCCGTCTCATAGAGATGTGCATTTTTGATTGCGATGGAAGCGCTGGAAGCAATCGTCAGCGTCATTTCCATATCCGCCCGACTGATCCTCCGGTTTCCCGGCGGATTGGACAGAAGGATGATTCCCACAATCTTCTCCTCATCACGCAGTCCGATGCAGGCTTCGATCCGAAGATCCTGCAGATTCCTCTTCTCGGCCTCCCACATAGCTTTGTACTCAATCATTGTACGGAATTCCCGCATCAGAATACCCTCATTCCGCTCCAGAATGCGGATTATCGGATTGTCCTTCCGGATTGTAAAAGACAGATCATTCAGAGGCTGGTTACTGTATCTGGCCTGATAATCATCGCCGTCGCATTCCTGAATGCAGATATAGATATTCGTGGACTCTACGGTTTCCTGAATGATCTCCACAGTCTCCGCCAGAATCTCCTCCAGGTGAAGGCTTCTGGCCACCTGATTGTTATATTTTCTTATTTTTTCCGTCTGCCGCTCCTCCTCCCGGACGAAAAGATTTCCGACCATCTTTCTCCACAGAAATACCAGAAGCCAGAAGGTAACCAGAAACAGTACTGCAAAAATCAGTATAATGTATTCCTCCGCCCCCGGAAACCTCCCGGAAATCTGGCTGGTAATATACGGCATCAGATTATAATACAGCAGAAAGGTCAGAATCAGGCCCATCCCATAACAGGAACTCTCTGACGCCAGCAGCTTCAGCTGAAACAGCCGCTTGCGCAGCAGTGCATAAATCAGAAACACCGCATTGACAATTCCCAGCACCAGGTCAATGGGAAACCCCCGGAATATCGGCACCAGCAGCGCCACATTTCCCGCAAACAGGCAGACGATTCCCATCAGGATCGGCTGAAACTGTCTGATATACCAGAGATCCTTCCGGCAGATCCTCACAATATTTACAAAACAGTGAATCAATACCACGGCGGCCGCTCCGAACAGGATCGCCACCATCCAGGTGTAGTGATATTCAAAAGAAACTTCCCCGTTTTTCATCACCAGTTCCGGCCAGCGCACGAACATTCCGGAGGGAATGTTCAGAAGAAAAAGTCCCAGCAGAAGAGCGCCGTACAGGCGGTTGAAAAAACGGTCTTCCCTGTCGCCAAACGCATTTACAAACAGAAAATATGCGTAGGGCATCATCAGAAGTCCTCCGAGGGATACATGATACCAGAAAATATACGATGGAAACATCTGCAGACGCATGAACGCGGAACCGGCTGCCCAGCAGATCATCGTCGCCACCAGCAAAAGGAAATATTTTACGATTTTGACTTTTTTCGCGGCCAGGAACGTCAGAAAAATAAAACAGTAAAAAAATAGCGCAATAATAGAAATGTATCCGTAGCTTTGCATAGCCTTATCCTCTCTGCTGTAATTCCAGTAATTCTTTCAGTTCATAGGGCGACGGGTTCATCCTTCCGATTTCCTTCCCTTTTTTCCTCCGGTACGCCTCGAAGGTTCCACATCGCAGAATCGTGACACGCAAAGGATCCATTCCCAGGATCTTCTTCAGATCCCGGTAATCCTGATCAATATATTTGAAATAGGTGGTAAAAAGACTCTTCATGATATCCGCCGTCACTGCATGACTGATCAGCGCATTTCGCTCCACCTCAATATACAGATGCAGATACGGGCGATTCTGTTCATTATATTCCTTGACAGCCGTCCAATGCGTAACCGGCTGTCCGGAAAGAGTGATCACACTCTGAATTCCGTTCTCGGAAATACGGGTAAATCCGGCAATATCTATAATATTGGGAACCCTGTCCACATACTCAAACCGGGGAATTCTCGTGTGGTCCTCCCGGTTCTGAAGCCCGACACAGCGGTAGGTGTCACCCACGCGGTATCTGGCAAACGCCCCTCCCTTAAACAAAGTAATCACGATCTCATATTTTTCTCCCGGCACAACCTCGTCCATCAGATAAGTGGGCGGGACAAAGGATGGATCCTCCAGATTTTTCAGCATGTCTTCTTCAGGGATAAACTCGTAAAAACTGGTGTCAGGGAAGAAATACATGCCGTTTCTCGTCCATGTCTCGGTTCCGGAGATCGAAGGTTCGGTTCCTGCGAACAGCTCCATCGGACGGATTCCCCAGAGTTCCTCCAGGTCGTCCTTATAGCACCGGTTGTCCGTCCCGGCTACCATAAACCCTTTCAAATGAAACAGATCCTTCGGCTTCAGCGGCCGGTTTTCTTTTTTGCATCTATGCTTCGCCTTCAGAATTCTCAGAAGCATCGACGGCTTATACCGGAGCAGCTCTCCCGGCCGGATTCCTCCCTTCCGGGACATGGAAGACAGGCTCTGGCTGACCGCATAAGCGACGCTCCCGAGTCCGAAAAAGAATTCCAGATCCTTCTGCATTGCCATCTTGAATCCCGCCTTGTTTCTCTCGCTGAACGACATATTCACCGCGTCCTTCACTGCAGGCAGAAACTGAATGCCGATCTCCTCCTCCAGGGCAAGAGGAAACAGTCCCGTTGCAAACGGCAGCGGCGCAAGTCCGTACAGAATCTTATCGGTATCTGAGATATTGAATTTCCCTCTCTCATGGCTGGTGGACAGAATCAGGCAGGCAATCACATTGTTCCTGTAAACGTCAAGCATGCTCCTCGTATACGGCGCCAGCTTGATCGGATGGCGTCCTCCCTCCCAGATCGTCTGAATCCAGATCACCGGATTCCCCGGGAGCATTTCTGCTCTCTTCTGAAGAAGAATGTCCGCGTAATCGTCATAAGTCGTCAGAGGCACCATGCTGCGGAATTCTTCAATTGTTTTCGGCTGCTTTCCTTTTAAAATAGAACGGCCCAGCTCACAGTCGGACCACATCTGCATCTGCTCCTCCATCAGCCTGCGTTGTATCTTCATATAATCTTCTACAGACAGGTCCAGAAATCCGCAGTACTGGTTCCAGATTTCCTGGTATCTCCGTTCCTTCAGTTTTTCTGACAGACTCATTTTTTTCCTGCTCCTCTCCAGGTGTTTCTGCAGCGTAAAATGCTTCCCCGGCTGGGGATCAGAAACGGGGTTGATCTCTTGTATTCTTCATAATTGGAAAAAGTTCTGGGGAAGCTGTACCAATCCTGAAAAAGCACATAAAGAATATTCAGCGCTGTCACAGCCGCCGCAAATACCGTTCCCTCCGCGCTTTTCCACAGCGCTGCCGCACACAGATAAAATCCTCCAAACCACAAAACACCGGGATGCCGACACAGAGCATATATTCCCTCCGTATAAGCTTCCCGGTATCTGCTTTCCTTCACATATGTCGTTTCAAATGGCAGGGCAAAAAAGAGCGTATAAACGAGAAGACACAGAAAAAAGGCGCCCCCTGCTATCCAGATTCCGTCAGCAGGCACCAAAAACAATGCCTTTCTGTTTTTCCAGAACAGAATCAACGTTGCCGCCGCCAGCAGGACGCTCCCGGTCATAAACAACGTTCCCATCCATCCCGCAATTTTTCTGACACTGTTGTAATCATAGAGAAAGTAACAGAAAAATCCGAGACAGCCCAGACATAATGCAAACATCTTACTTCCCCACCTTTTGCATAATCAAGTCTTATTTTATCATAGCGTCAAAGAAAAATCAAACAAAGGCAGTACTTTTTTCCTGTTTATATCATTTTCACACAAACGTTCCATTCTGCCACAGCGTTTCAGGAGCGGCGGTACAGAAAAGGGACGCCTTACAGTTTCTCCGGAAACTGTAAGGCGTCCCTTTTCTGTTACACTATATTTTTTACCGGTGATCACCGAGGAAAAACAATGCCACCGTTCCCGGACCGGCATGGGCTCCGATTGTCGCACCGATCGTGTTAAACCGGATATCCTCAATCTGATACTTTTCCCGGACCAGATCCGCCACAAGTCTGGCATCCTCCTCACAATCCCCGTGGCTGATAAAAACCGCAGGATTTCTGTCCCTGTAACTGCCGATGCGCTCATCCATCATATGAACCAACTCGGAAAGCGCACGCTTCCGTCCCCTTGTTTTTGACAGAAGGATCAGATGCCCTTCATTATCCACATGAAGCATGGGCTTGATTCCTACCATCGTCCCCACAATTGCACTCAGCTTCGACACACGTCCTCCACGGTGCAGATGAAACAGGTCATCCACTGTAAACACATGACAGAGATGCAGCTTATTCTCTTCCAGATAATCGCCAACCTCATCCAGGGTCTTTCCCGCTTCCTTCTGTTTTACCGCGTAGAACAGAAGAAGTCCTTCCCCCATAGAAGCACACAGTGAATCCACCACCCGGATCCTGACGTCCGGATATTCCTCCATCAGTTCCTCCGCTGCAATTCTCGCGCTGTTGAAGCTTCCGCTGAGGCCGGAAGAAAATCCTATGTGAAGAATGTCGATCCCCTTTTTGATATACGGAAGCCAGCAATCCTTCATATCCTCCGCGTTCACCTGTGAAGTCGTCGGCATCGCACCGGAGCGCATCCATTCGTAAAATTCGTGAGGGTCCGCCCGATGATCTTTATTAAATGTCTGGCCGTTTACCATGCAGTTCAGGCTCACATACGGAATCTGATACTCTTCATAAAAGGATTCCGGCATATCACAGGTATCGTCCGTTGTAATTACATATTCTTTCATGGCTATCCACTCCCTCCTGCACATTTTTCTGACATATTTTTATCATACCATCGCGGCCCCCAATTATCAACACATAGTTTTCAGAACCACATGATTTGACGGAGCTGCTTCGCGCATTACATCGCCCGGAGGACCTCCAGCGCTTTCTGCAGCTGCACGTCTGTCTCGCTGTCTTCCGGCTGCTCCACGGTCACATCCGGCGCGATGCCCACGCCGTGGATGTCATTACCGTTGGGGGTATAATAGTGCGCCACCGTAAGTTTCACAACGCTTCCGTCGGGAAGGCCGTAAAAGTCCTGTACGATTCCTTTCCCGAATGTCTGCTGTCCAACAATCGCGCCGATTCCGTAGTCCTTCACAGCTCCGGTAAAGATTTCCGCCGCGCTGGCTGAATTTTCATTCACCAGCACCACCAGAGGAATATCCAGCGGCGTTTCCCCGTCGCAGGTGTATTCCTCCCGGTCTCCCTGTTTGTCTTCCGTATATACAATCAGCCCTTCCGGAAGAATCTGTCTCAGAGTGTCGCACACGGCAGAAAGAAGTCCTCCGGGATTTCCCCGCAGATCAATGATGAGACGCTGCATTCCCTGGTTCTTCAGGTCCTGATACACAGATGCAAACTGATCCGAGGTCAGGCCGGTGAACTGGCTGATCGCCAGATACGCATCCGTTTCGTTCAGCATTTTTCCCGCCACCGTGTCCGTTTCCAGCCGTTCTCTGGTGACTTCCGCCACAATCTCCTCGTCTGAACCTTCCCTCGACAGCGTCAGCACAATCGTCTCATCCTCAGCCGTGCGGATCAGCGTTGCAACCTCGGTCACAGACATATCTGTAACGTCCGTTCCGTTGACCGCAAGAAGACGATCGCCGGCCTGAATCCCCGCCTGCGCCGCCGGAGAGTCTTCTTTGACCTCGACAATTTCCAGTCCGTCAGGCGTCTCCGCTCCTGTTTCAGACTCTGTCTGTCCGATCGTGATTCCCACGCCTTCATAATACCCTTCCTGGGAGGAAAGCAGCTGCTCATATTCTTCAGCGGTATAATAATCAGCATAGGGGTCTCCAAGTCCGCTGATCAGTCCTCTGTACATTTCCTCCGCCAGCGCTTCCTCATCCTTTTCCCCCACATAGACATCGTCAATCAGCCCTTCTATCAGCCGTATCTTTGTATCCGTCTGAAAACTGGTCGGCGTATCCGTCCCGCCAGGAATCCAGACGGCCTGTTTTACCAGCCAGGCAGCCGCCAGGACGGCAATCACCGTCCCTGCTCCGGCAAGAAACGGTTTTATGTTTCTTTTCAAGTGTCCCTTTCTCTCCTGTCCTCTGATTTCTTCGTTCATATCTGCTCCTGTCTCTGAAAAAGGGCTGTCTCCTGGCAGATAGATCTTCCGCCGAGACAGCCCCCTGAATTCGATTATATTTTCATACGGTCTGCGCAGGATATGCGCAGCCCCGGCTGAACTGTTACAAATTATATGCCGTTCTGTAACGATTCATTCCCTGTGGTCCGGCGGAAAAACCGCCGCTTCTCTGGCGGCTGCTTCCGCCATAACTTTCCGTCCGATGAGTCTTCCGCTTCTCATCATACCTTCAGATGCTTACGGATGGTAAAAATACTTCCCAGCAGACCGATACCGATTCCCAGAAGGACGCCTACCGGGAGAAGCGTGCGGAACACCTCATTAACCGGAAGGAAAGTCATAATATTCGTCAGCGCACTGAAGTTTGTCATCGCATAGCTGATAACCCTTCCGTAAATCAGATACCACAATATCAGCGGAACCGCCGCTCCCACCAGACCAATCAGCATACCTTCAATCAGAAACGGCGCTCTTACAAACAGATTCGTTGCTCCGATCAGCTTCATGATTCCGATTTCCTCTTTCCGGACGGAAATTCCAACGGTGACCGTATTGCTGATCAGGAAAATCGACACGGCCAGAAGAATCAGAATAACCGCAGCGGATACATAACCTACCACTCTGTTCAGTGTGGACAGGGTTGTGCTCGCCTCCCTCTGCTGGCTGACATCACGGACGCCTTCCAGTGTCTTGATGTATTCCACCACCGCGTCCTGATCCTCAATTCTGTTTACATAAACGTTGTAATGGGCGGAATTGGCAAGAGGATTGTCATTGGGATTGATCAGATTTTTCGCTCTCTCCCGTGCTTCCTCGTCATCCTCATCCAGATTCAGGTATTCCCCGATGTATTCGTCCCAGGCATCGTCCGCCGATACATAGTCAATCTGCTTGATCAGAGATGTTTTTGACGCAATCTGGGCGCCAATCGTATCAATGGTCGCCTGATCCGTGCCCTCGTTAAAATATACTACGACGTTTACGGACGTTTCCACATTTTTCATGATGTAATTAAAATTTATAACCACGGAAAAGAAAATGCTGAACAGGAAAATACACGCTCCCATTGTTGCCACGGACGCAAGAGAAAACATTTTATTTCTCCAGATGCTTTTCACGCCCTGTTTGATACTGTAGCCCAGTGTACTAAGCCTCATGGTACTCGCCCTCCCTTTCGTCGCTGATCACCACGCCCTTGCGCATTGTGATGACACGCTTTTTCATGGCATTGACGATCTCTCTGTTATGGGTTACCACCAATACTGTCGTTCCACGGGAATTAATCTCTTCCAGAAGCTTCATAATATCCATGGAATTTCCCGGATCCAGGTTTCCTGTCGGCTCATCCGCCAGAAGAATATCCGGCCGGTTGACGATGGCTCGGGCTACAGCCACACGCTGCTGCTCGCCGCCGGACAGCTCCCTGGGAAAGGATTTATATTTTTCCGCAAGTCCGACCAGCGTAAGCACTTCCGGAACACGCTTTTTAATCACCCGGTTCGGCTTCTCGATCACCCTCTGGGCGAACGCTACATTTTCATATACATTTCTGTCCTTGAGCAGACGGAAATCCTGGAAAACCACTCCGACGCCGCGGCGGTATTTCGGAATTTTTCCCCGTCTCATGCGGCCAAGATTCTGGCCGTTTACCTTGATCGTGCCGGAAGTCGGCTCAAGTTCCTTCAGCAGCAGCTTGATCAGCGTTGATTTTCCCGATCCGCTGTTACCGACAACAAAGACAAATTCCCCCTTCTCAATGTGTAAGGATACGTTATTGACAGCAGGCTGCCCTTTCGCGTAACTTTTACTTACACTGTCCAAAGTAATCATTTTAACTCCTCCTTGATGGTGCTGGCAGCATTCCGGCCGGCAGAACCGTCGGCCGGCGCCGCTCAGTAATCGAGCGTTTCCATGTACTTCATGTACTGAACGACCATAAGAGCGATCTTAAAAGTAATCGCATCTTCAAAAATTCTCAGATCCAGGCCTGTGCTCTTCTGCAGCTTATCCAGCCGATACACAAGAGTATTTCTGTGAATGTACAGCTGCCGTGAGGTCTCGGACACATTCAGCGAATTTTCAAAGAATTTGTTGATTGTCGTCAGTGTTTCTTCATCAAAGTCATCCGGAGACTTGTCCCCGAAAATCTCTCTGATAAACATTTTGCACAGAGGAATCGGAAGCTGGTAAATCAGTCTGCCGATACCCAATGAGCTGTATGCATAGATATCCGTTTCGTCCGAAAAGATTTTTCCCACATCCATAGCCATCTTGGCCTCCTTGTAGGAGCGGGAAACCTCCTTGAGTTCTCTGACGATGGTACCATAAGCAACATGTGTCTTCCCCTCATCGTCTCTTCCGACTGCATCGATCATCGCTGCAGCCACATTGTTCATCTGGGCATAATCCTCGTCTTCTTCCACTTCCTTGACGATAATGATGCTCTTCTCATCCACGGCGGTGATAAAGTCCCCTGATTTCGGGCCGAACAGACTGCGGATACTTTCCAGCGACCCACTGTTCTTGTCCGGATCTGTCTCCACAATGAAGACCAGACGCCGCGCCTCAATATTAATATGTAATTTTTTTGCCCTGTTGTAGATATCTACCAGCAGCAGGTTGTCCAGCAGCAGATTTTTGATAAAATTATCCTTGTCAAAGCGCTCCTTGTATGCCACAAGAAGACTCTGCAGCTGAAACGTCGCCATTTTTCCAATCAGATAGTTATCGTCATTGTTCCCCCTGATGATCAGAATATACTCCAGCATATGCTCCTCATACACCTTGAAGAAATGATAGTTCTTCATCATCTGGGAATCCGCCTGAGACTGCGCGAAGCTGACGACCGCTTCTCTTCCTATTTCCGTCTCCGGAAATGTAGATACAAGTACCTTCCCCTCCACATCCGTGACGCACAGATCTGCCCGGGAAATCGATTTGATTCCTTCCACTGTGCTCTGCAGTATTTGGTTTGAAATCATTCTTCTACCCTCTTTCGTCTTATAGTTTTGCTACCTGTCCGGCCTCTGTCCCGATGCCGCTGCTGTTTCCCTCCCGATACGGCCCCATTCCTCACGGGATTCGCAGACGGTCTTTCCCCTTGTTGACCATCCACAGCATATAGCTATTTTAATACAAATCAGCTAAAAAAGAAAGGGGGGTTATTGTAAAAAGTGCTGAATCGTAACCGTTCAGACAGCCGAACGGTTACAAAATCCTTCACTGCTCATTTCTGTATTTTGTGACCATACGCTTGAATGTGCTCTTTTTCAGAAGACTTCCCCACCAGCTGGTTTTGATCCCGGCCTCATTCTGAACGGCAGGATGCTCCCCCAGGCTCAGCCAGATTTTTGCGCTGATCTTGCTCCGGTTTTCCATGACGAATTTGTCCTGCAGGGTCCCCTTCAGCCCGCTGACGATCACATCCGTGGTCTCGCTGTTGATCTCATTCAGCAGGCTGTCCACGCCTGCCTCGTCCAGACTTTCCACAACAGCGCTGCCCGCCAGCTGAATTCCCGGGTAGGTTTCCTGAAGATATTTCTTCAGAGTCTCCACCTCGTTTTCTGCCTCCCCCAGCACAAAAATCCTGCTCCGACTCTGAATCAGATGCCAGAACAACCGCGCAATAAACTCATTTGCCTCAATTTCCTCATAGAGCGTGCCATCTGCCTCGATGCCTGCCGCCGTCAGAATTTCTGTCTCGCCGATGATACTCATATCCAGATCTTTCATATATATTTTCCACTGTTCATCCTCACCGGCCAGCATCAGCATCTGCATCGTCACGATTCCGATGGTATTCAGGCGGTCGTTCTGCATATACTCGTGAACTATCTCAAGCGCCTCGTCCACGGTATAATTATCCAGCTCCACGCCCAAAACATTAATTTTTTTATTCATCTCTCCGTTACTGCCAATGGCAACTCCTTGCTTATACTTTGCATCCATTTGGCTATTGTACCAAAAAAAGAGACCGTTGTCAAAACAGTCTCTTTTTCTGTTTCCTGATAGCGCAGCCATTCAGCCAGCTGAACTGTTACAGGTCCGCTAACCATTCAGACGGTCAAACGCTGCTCTCTCGCAGCGGAACGCCTCTGTTCGTGCCTTAAACTTAAACCTCGAAAATCAGGTCGCCGTAAGACGGCATCGGCCACATATCCTTATCCACGATCATTTCCAGTCTGTCTACCGGCGCGCGCAGCGCATCCATTGCCGGCACAACATCGTCATGATAGAATTTTGCTTTTTCTGCTCCATCCGGCATTGCACATGCTTTGTCCTCGGTCACAATCAGGTTTTTCAGCGCATCCTGCGTCTCTTTCAGCAGCTCGCTGGTTTCTTCCAGAAGGTCTTTCTGCACGCTGACCTCAGCGACTCCTGCCGCTGCGATGGTGTTGATGGAATCTGCCAGGGATGTGGCATATTTGATCACTGCAGGGATAATCTGCTTGCTCGCCATATCAATCATCGTTTTCGCCTCGATGTTGATCGTTTTTGCATAATTCTCATATTTTACTTCCGCACGGGATTCCAGCTCGCTCTTTGTGAACACCTTGAAATCACCGAACAGCTTGAATGCCTTCTCTGTGGTAAGCGCCGGGATTGCGTCAACCATACATTTGATGTTCGGAAGCCCTCTTCTTTCCGCTTCCTCCACCCACTCGTCAGAATAGCCGTTGCCGTTGAAGATGATTCTCTGATGGTCGCTCAGGTTCTTCTTGATCATGTCATGGATTGCCTCTTCACGGTTCTCCGCATTTTCCAGAATATCGCAGGCATCACGGAATGCTTCCGCAACGATCGTATTCAGCACGATGTTCGGAGAAGCTACAGAATCTCTGGAACCTACCATACGGAACTCAAACTTGTTTCCGGTAAACGCAAACGGAGACGTACGGTTTCTGTCAGTAGCGTCCTTTGCCAGACCCGGAAGTGTCTTTACACCTGTGGAAAGTGTTCCGCCCTTTTTGCTGTTGGTTGCGTTTCCGGTGCTGATCAGCTGCTCCACAACATCCTCCAGCTGTTCGCCGAGGAATACGGAGATGATAGCCGGCGGCGCCTCGTTAGCTCCCAGACGATGATCGTTTCCGGGATCGGAAGCAGACTCTCTCAGGAGATCCGCATGAACGTCAACCGCTTTCAGGATACAGCTCATCACCAGCAGGAACTGAATGTTGTCATGAGGCGTTTTGCCCGGATCCAGAAGGTTGATTCCGTCATCTGTGGTCAGTGACCAGTTGTTATGTTTTCCGGAACCGTTGACACCAGCAAACGGTTTCTCGTGCAGCAGGCACTTCATTCCATGCTGGCAGGCCACACGCTTCAGGGTCTGCATTACCAGCTGGTTATTGTCTACCGCAATATTTGCCTCGGAATAAATGGTTGCCAGCTCATGCTGCGCCGGCGCCACTTCGTTATGCTGGGTTTTTGCGGTAACGCCCATCTTCCACAGCTCGATATTCACGTCCTTCATAAACGCTGCGATTCTCTGACGGATCGTACCGAAATAGTGATCGTCCATCTCCTGGCCCTTCGGCGGCATTGCGCCGAACAGCGTACGTCCGGTATAGATCAGGTCTTTTCTGTGCATGAACTTCTCAGCATCCACAAGGAAATATTCCTGCTCCGGTCCGACTGACGGAGTAACCTTTTTGGAAGTGGTGTTTCCGAACAGTCTCAGAAGACGCAGCGCCTGCTCATTGATTGCCTCCATCGAACGGAGCAGCGGTGTCTTCTGGTCAAGCGCTTCGCCGGTGTAGGAACAGAATGCGGTAGGAATGCAAAGAATTGCTCCTGCGGCATCCTGACGGACAAAGGCCGGAGACGTACAATCCCATGCTGTATATCCTCTTGCCTCAAACGTCGCTCTCAGACCGCCCGACGGGAAGGAAGATGCATCCGGCTCTCCCTTGATCAGCTCCTTACCGGAAAAGCTCATCAGCACCTTGCCGCTGGGAAGCGGAGATGTGATAAAGGAATCATGTTTCTCGGCAGTTACACCTGTCAGCGGCTGGAACCAGTGTGTGTAATGCGTTGCACCTTTTTCGATCGCCCATTCCTTCATCTCATGCGCAATCATATCCGCTGTCTGAAGATCCAGGTCTCCGCCCTCTGCAATGATTTTTTTCAGTTTTCTGTACACATTCTTGGGAAGACGTTCCTGCATGACCTTGTCATTAAATACGTTTTCGCCAAAAATCTCAGCAGCATTTACATATTCGCCCATAATTCTCTCCCTTTCCTTTTTAACTGACAAAAGGGCTTTCCCAAAAAACATATCATTTTTTGTAGAACGCCCTTGTCTTACATATTCCGTATGGATTTTTCTTTCCAACTTGCTTACAAGATTACCTCAAAAACCTGAAAAACGCAAGTGTTTTTTTTCATTTTCACAGATTTTGTGGATTTTCCCAAAACATCCCGGTTTTCCAATCCTTCTTTTTGGAATCCTGTCCAGAGTTTTCGTAAAAATTCACCGGCTGCACTGTCACAGATTTTCCCGTAACCGTTCCGCCTGATGCTGCATTTCTCACGCTTTGTTTGCGGAACCGAACAGCTCGATTTTCTCTTTTACAGTCGCCTTGATCGCCTCAGCGCCCGGTGCGAGCAGTTTACGCGGGTCATAGCCCTTGCCCTGCTGATCTTTGCCTTCCTCGATGTATTTGCGGGTTGCCTCTGCGAACGCAAGCTGGCACTCTGTGTTTACGTTGATCTTGGAAACGCCCAGATCGATGGCTTTCTTAATCATATCCGCCGGGATTCCTGTGCCTCCGTGCAGTACCAGCGGCATAGTTCCGGTCAGCTGCTGAATCGCATCCAGCGTCTCAAAGCTCAGACCCTGCCAGTTTGCCGGATATTTTCCGTGGATGTTTCCGATGCCGGCTGCCAGCATATCAACTCCCAGATCGGCGATCATCTTACATTCCTGCGGATCCGCACACTCGCCCATACCTACGACGCCGTCTTCCTCGCCGCCGATGGAACCGACCTCTGCTTCCAGGGAAAGGCCTTTTTCCTTGCACACTGCAACCAGCTCTTTCGTCTTTGCGACGTTCTCATCAATCGGATAGTGAGAGCCGTCGAACATAATGGAGGAAAATCCTGCCTCGATGCATTTATAGCATCCTTCGTAAGTACCATGATCCAGGTGCAGCGCAACAGGAACGGTAATGTTCATCTCTTCGATCATTGCTTTTACCATAGCTGCAACGGTCTTGAATCCTGTCATATATTTTCCGGCGCCCTCAGAAACGCCCAGAATTACCGGAGAATTCATTTCCTGCGCAGTCTGCAGAATGGACTTTGTCCACTCAAGATTATTGATGTTGAACTGTCCGACCGCATAATGGCCTGCTTTTGCTTTTTCCAACATTTCTTTTGCTGATACTAACATAATGATTGCCCTCCTAAAATTATAACGTATCTCGTTAATTTTCTAACTTGGCTCTATTATACATCAAATTGCCGCAAAAGCCAATATGGTTTTTTGGAACTCTTATCCCTTCAGCGCCTGCAGAGAAGTCTCCGGATTCAGCACCAGTTCCATCGCATGCTTCTGTGCCTCAATCCTCACAAAACTGTGTTCCCCGCCGTATTCGCCGTCCAGCGTCCACGGAATTTCCTGATTGGATTCGATCAGAATCCGGTCCGTCTTGAACGAATCAATCAGGCTGGTCTTATCCTCGGCGGTAAGCAGGGAGGCGATAACTTCATTAAGCTCGATCGGATTTTTCGGCCGCTTGATCAGGGTAACCTCAAACAGCCCGTCGTCCAGATGTACGTCGCGTCCCGGAAGGTTTTTAAATCCGCCGACAGATCTTGCATTGGTCACCATTCCGTAAATATATTCTCCTTCAAACGTACGTCCATTCGCATCGACCTTGATCCAGTAAGTGGGGACGTTCCAGATCCGTTTGGAGCCCTCCAGCAGGTAAGCCAGATGGCCAAGCACATTTTTCAGATGCTGATCGGTCTCATAGGACACGTCGGTAAAAATACCGAACGCAGCGATATATACAAAATGTCTCTTGTTGAAGATACCCACATCGCAGGAATAGAGTTTTCCCTCGATGATGTCATTGGCCGCCTTCTCCATATTTTTGGGTATCTCCAGGCTGTTGGCAAAATCATTGGTGCTTCCCGCCGGTATATAGCCCAGAGGAATACGCTCTTCGCACTCCATCAGCCCGCTGACGACCTCATCCAGCGTCCCATCTCCTCCGCTGCACACAACCAGATCCATCTCCGGAGCCAGCTCCTTCGTTTTTTCGTATGCATCGCCCATTCCCTGGGTCGGATGTGCAATCACCTCGTATCCGCCCTTCACAAAGGTGTCTATGATCTCACACAGCTTATTTTTGATCTGTGCTTTTCCGGATTTCGGGTTGAAGATAAATAAAAGGCGTTTTTTCATATTCTGAATTCTCCTTCCTGTTCCGGAGTGAGTCTGAAGATTCCCTCCGCATAATATATCACAATCCTGAATGATATCCGTCAGGTCTTATCAGATAAGCAACGGTCAAAAAGGCCAGACTGCGATGGCGAATCCATCAAAGTCTGGCCTGTGATTCATGGAGCCGATTATACTAACTCGATAACAACTTCCATAGCTGCGTCGCCCTTACGCGGTCCGATCTTGATGATTCTTGTATAACCACCATTACGTCCCTCATATTTTGGAGCGATCTCGTTGAACATCTTATCAACCATGTCAACTTTCTTTGTGTTTTTCTTACGTCCGGCAGCTTCCTTCGGAACCTCTGTTACCGGATAGAAAACTTTCAGCATCTGACGTCTTGCATGAAGTCTGGAAGCAGAATCTTTCTTGATCTCTTTCTGTACTTCATCGTATACAGTAACTTTCTTGCCGTCCTTAACCTCTTTTACACGTTTTCCGTCAGCATCTTTGCGCGGAACCTTTGCGGTTACGGTTACGGTTTCAAAGTTATCTTTTTCTTTCACAGCCAGGGCAATCATCTTCTCTGCGATCTTGCGGATCTCTTTTGCCTTGGACTCAGTAGTAACGATTTTTCCGTGATACAGCAGATTGGTAACCTGGTTTCTCAGTAACGCTTTTCTCTGGTCAGATGTTCTGCCGAGCTTTCTATATTTTGCCATTATATTTTCCTCCATTTGTGGAACTCCCGGCCACGCTCGTCGGTCTTACTGACAGGGAGTTTATATTCTACAAATTTCAAACGGAGTATTACTCTCCGTCCCCGGGGCTCAATGAAAGTCCCAGTTCTTTTAATTTTGCCAAAACTTCTTCCAGGGATTTCCGTCCGAGGTTGCGGACTTTCATCATGTCTTCAGAAGTCTTATTGCACAGTTCTTCCACGGTATTGATTCCCGCACGTTTCAGGCAGTTGTAGGAACGAACAGAAAGCTCCAGCTCATCGATATTCATCTCCAGAACTTTTTCTTTCTCGTTGTCCTCTTTCTCAATCATAACCTCAGCTGTCTTCGCGTTCTCAGACAGGTCGATGAACAGCTTCAGATGCTCGCTCAGGACCTTTGCCGCAAGGCTGACAGCCTCGTCCGGTTCCAGCGTACCGTTGGTGTATACATCCAGGGTCAGCTTATCATAGTCGGTAATCTGGCCCACACGGGTATTCTGTACAGTCAGGTTTACTCTCTCTACCGGCGTATAGATCGCATCTACAGCAATCACGCCGATCGGCATATCATCGCTCTTTCCTTTGTCAGCGCTGATGTAACCGCGTCCTTTGGTGATGGTCAGCTCCATGTACAGCTTGCTGTCGGCGCCTCCGTTCAGTGTGGCGATTACCTGATCCGGATTCATGATCTCGATATCCTGATCCACCTGAATGTCAGAAGCTCTGACAACGCCTTCACCTTCGAACTCAATATATGCAACCTTCGCCTCATTGGTCTCGCTGTTGTTGCGGATTGCAAGGCTCTTCAGGTTCATAATAATTTCCGTCACATCTTCCTTGACACCCGGAATCGAACTGAACTCGTGCAGAACGCCTTCAATCTTCACCTGGCTCACTGCTGCGCCTGGAAGAGAGGAAAGCATAATTCTGCGCAAAGAATTACCAAGAGTAGTACCATAGCCGCGCTCCAGGGGTTCTACAACGAATCTTCCGTACTTCTTGTCATCAGAAATCTCTGTAATTTCAATTTTCGGTTTGTTAAAATCAAACACTCGAAAGCCCCTCCTTTTACATTGGTTGGCCGATTTACCCGTTATTATTTGGAATACAGCTCGACGATCTGCACTTCGTCAACCGGAACATCGATCGCTTCTCTGGTCGGAGCCTCTTTTACGGTTCCTTTCAGTGCTTCCAGATCGGTATCGATCCATTCCGGAGTAAGGCGTCCGCCTGTAACCTCCACGATGTCTTTATATCTCTGAGAAGATTTCTTATTCTCCTTGATCTCGATCACATCGCCGGCTTTTACCTGATAAGACGGGATGTTTACGCACTTTCCGTTTACCAGAACGTGCTTGTGATCAACGATCTGTCTTGCTTCTTTTCTGGTTCTTGCCATACCCATACGGAAGACAACGTTGTCCAGACGCATCTCCAGCAGGATCATCAGGTTTTCACCAGTCTGTCCGGCCATTCTGTCAGCTCTCTTGTAATAGTTACGGAAAGGCTTCTCCAGAACACCATAGATGAATTTTGCTTTCTGTTTCTCTCTCAGCTGAATTCCGTAATCAGACATTTTTCTGCTGGATCTTTTCAGCTGTCTTGTGGACTTTTTATCAATACCCAGATATACCGGATCCAGACCCAGGGACCGGCATCTTTTCAGGACTGGTACTCTATTTACTGCCATGTTCTTGACCTCCTAATCAGACTCTTCTACGTTTTGGTGGACGGCATCCATTGTGCGGAACCGGAGTCACGTCACGGATGCTGGTTACTTCGATACCGCATGCCTGCAGCGCACGAATCGCTGCCTCACGTCCGGAACCGGGTCCTTTCACCATAACATCAACGGTCTTCAGACCATGAACCAGAGCTGCTTTTGCTGCAGTCTCTGCTGCTGTCTGTGCTGCATAAGGAGTAGATTTCCTTGAACCTTTAAATCCAAGACCACCGGCACTTGCCCAGGAAAGAGCGTTTCCCTGTGCGTCAGTCAGAGTAACAATTGTATTGTTGAAAGATGACTGGATATGTGCCTGTCCGTGTTCAACGTTTTTCTTTACACGACGCTTTGTCGTTTTCTTTGTCACTTTAGCCATTTTAAAAACTAACCTACACTTTCTTATTCGTTATTCTCAGTTACGGATTATTTCTTCTTGTTTGCAACAGTTCTCTTCGGACCCTTGCGTGTTCTGGCGTTGGTTTTGGTCTTCTGACCGCGAACCGGCAGCCCTTTACGATGACGGATACCACGATAGCATCCGATCTCCTGCAGACGCTTGATGTTCATTGCGATCTCTCTGCGCAGATCACCTTCTACGACCTGAGTCTCATCAATCACTGCACTGATTTTCTTTACTTCGTCGTCTGTTAAGTCACGGCAGCGTGTGTCAGGGTTTACCCCTGCCTCTGCCAGGATACGGTTGGAGCTTGTTCTGCCGATCCCATAGATATAGGTCAGGCCGATCTCCACACGTTTGTCTCTCGGTAAGTCTACACCAGCGATACGAGCCATGTAATTGTTCCTCCATTTTTCTTACAAGTCATTAATATTTTCCTAATTGGGATACAGGTATGTGTGTATCCAGTCATGGCCTTCCATGACCTTTCCGCCCGGCACTTTGATCTTTCAGACGGTATTTGATGTGCCTTCGCGGTATTAAGCAATATTATAAGGGATAGTACGCCCTGCGGCGCATATCCGCCGGAGGCTCCTGATTCAGCATGCCGCTGCAGCCCGGGAACAGTGACGGTTCAGGCAACTGAACTGTGACGACGTCCGCAGTCCTGCAGCAGATTCCCGCCGATCTGGTCACAGCCGGATCGCAGGTATCTTTCAGGTTCTCACTTTATAATATTAACAGAAGCTTTCGCTTCTTTGTCAGCCGCTTAAAAAAAAGTTTTCAAACAGATCCGGCGATCAGCCCTGTCTCTGTTTGTGTTTTGGATTCTCGCAAATGATCCGGATGCTGCCTTTTCTCTTGATGACTTTGCATTTCTCGCAGATCGGCTTTACGGATGATCTTACTTTCATCGTGAATCTCCTTTCTTCCTTTCCCTTTTTTACGGGTTGCGTACGGCTTTTGGCGTCGGTTTTTGTGGGTTATCAAAGGGGCCGCGCACAAAAGTTCGTTATATAGTATAGCACCGCAAATACTGGAATGCAAGAACTTTTTTACTTTTTTATCCGTCCATTGAAAATCGCTTCGCGATGAGCCGGATGCCCGCAGGCACTATGCTTTCATACGGCCTGTGCAGTGAGTGCACAGACCTGGCTGAACTGTTGCTTTTATCTTTCTGTGATTTTTACAAATTTTCGAAAATAAATTCAAACATCGCCCTTGTGCGTCTTTTTATAATAGAAGAAATTCAGGAGTAACAGTTCAGCCCGCTGAACTGTTACGGCATCCGTCCATATGAAAATCGCTTCGCGATGGGCCGGATGCCCGCAGGCACTATACTTTCATACGGTCTGTGCAGTGAATGCACAGACCTGGCTGAACTGTAACATTCAGGAGGCTTTTATGCTTCATAACTGTTGCACCCATTCTCAGAATCACTTTTTACAAATTATCAGGAGGAAATGAATATGGAGCGAAATATGCGTTTGTGGCTCAGAGACCAGATTTCTGCGGAAGTAAAGAGAGCTATGCCTGTGCTTTCTTTTCCGGGAGGAAGGCTGATCGGGGTTTCTGTGGAAGAACTGGTGAAGGACGGGCATCTTCAGGCGATGTGTATGAAGAGTATCGCGGAAAAATATCCCCGGATGGGAATTGCCGTGAGTCTGATGGATCTGTCTGTGGAGGCGGAAGCTTTTGGGGCTGATATCGTTTACAGTGAAGATGAGGTTCCCACTGTACATGGTACTTTCATTGAAACGCCGGAACAGGCGGAAGCGCTTCGCATCCCTGCGGTTGGGGAGGGCCGGACCGGAGAATGTATCAAAGGGATTCAGGAGGCCTGCGAACAGATCACCGACCGTCCGGTATTTGCAGGAATGATCGGACCCTATTCTCTGGCCGGACGTCTGCTGGATATGACGGAAATCATGATTCTCTGTTATGAGGATCCGGATATAGTGACCACTGTACTGGAAAAAGTCACCGGTTTTCTGATTTCTTATGCGAAAGCTTTGAAACAGGCCGGCGCCAACGGAATCCTTCTGGCAGAACCGGCAGCCGGGCTTCTCTCTCCGGCTCTGATACAGGAATTTTCCAATCCCTATGTAAAACAGATCCGGGAAGCTGTGGAGGATGAAACCTTTCTCGCAATGTATCACAACTGCGGCAATGTGGTTCCGCAGATGAATCAGATCCGGGAGGTAGACGCCGCCGCCTACAGTTTCGGAAACGCGATCGATATGGAAAAAGCTCTGCAGGCGATTCCTTCCGACCGGATCGTAGTCGGAAATATCGATCCTGCCGGAATACTCAGAAACGGAACTCCGGAAACAGTGCGCAGGGAAACCATGCAGCTTCTGGAACGCTGTTCCGGATATCCGAATTTCATCATCTCTTCGGGATGCGATATTCCGCCGATAACACCGTTTGAAAACATAGACGCGTTTTTTGACGCAGTCCGGGAATTCTACGGGGCATAGCAGAGAAAACACAGCAGGTCATCTGGCTGTACTGTCGCAAGGAAACACACAGGTCTCACTACCTGTACTGACGGGGCGTGAGACCTGTGTATTTTTTGAACACTTTCGAAAAATAGCTCTGATCCTTAAAGCCCGCTGCGACGGCAATGTCGATAATCGTGTAATCCGTGTTGGCAAGAAGGCGCTTGCTCTCCTCGATGCGGACCATATTCAGATACTCCTTAAAGGAGGAACCTGTGGACTGCTTGAAGACGGAAGAAAAATATGCGGGGTTCAGGTGGACATGTCCGGCAGCTTCTTCCAGGGTCAGGTTTTCGGTAAAGTGCTGCGAGATATAGAGAATCGCTTTTTTAATCAGTTCGTGGTTTTTCTCAGGAATATAGTCAAACATATTTTCTGTGAAAGCTTCCAGTATTTCCTGAAGCTTATAGCAGAGATCATCCAGACTTTGAATGTTCTGGAGAGTCTTCAGGAACTGATTATTCATCTTCAGGATGATATTGTTGGTCGCGCCTCCCTCAATGGCCGCCCGGGACAGAAGGGAACAGAGTTCGATGGCTCTGGCCTTAATGATTTCCAGATCATTGCCTTCGGCAAAAAATACGTATCCCAGCAGATCATTGAGAAGGGACTTGGCCTTTGCCATGTCTTTTGCTTTTACTCTCGCAATCAGTTCCTTCTCTTTCTCATAAGGATATTCCGCCACCGGAAGGGCTGTGCAGCTTTTATATCGCTGGATAGATTCATTGATCCGCGACTGCTGCTGAAGTTTTTCCTGGTTGATGAAAAATTTCTGGTAACTGTCAGAGATCAGGCTTGAAAACATGTAAAACAGCAGGTGGCTGATCTGCGTCACTTTATTGGGCGGGACCACCGGCAGCGCATGAGATTCTTCATATAATTCCAGCAGCTCATCGGTGGGAACCGGGTACTTCTGCCCCAGTTCAGAGATCAGCAGGGAATCCGGTTCATCCATCAGAAACGGCCCTACGAGAATGGAACCGAACAGAGCATTCTTGTTGATCAGAGGAAACAAAATGTGATTCAGGTTTGCATGGCAGGAAAAAATATAGGTTTCTCCCAGATCCATCGCCCGTTTCGCCGCCCCGGTATGGAGCAGTCCGCAGTCTTCTTCCGGCGGAAGAAACTGCTTGAACCTGCTGCAGAATGACGTGATGTCTCCGCAGGAATCAAGGATCCTTCCCGTATCGTCGATCACCTGTATGGGAAGCTCCACGCAGCAGTAAAAAGCTTTCAGCATGTCGGAAAGCCTCTGTTTTTCCACTATCGTATAGAGATACGGCGTCATATGCATTCCCCTTTCCCGATGATTCTCCGTCTCTTTCTGCAGCCCGGCGGATGCCGGATGCCCGCAGGAAAGACGGAGCCTTTCTGCATCCATTATAACATTCCAAAGGATACAAAAAAAGTACCAACAGCCAAAAAAAATTACAATACTAAT
>ERZ1643246.593-NODE-593-length-45459-cov-10.967007_pt1 | contig 45459 bp, 35 predicted proteins | sample MGYA00579265_ERZ1643246 | MGnify/ENA primary metagenome ERZ1643246 (study PRJEB29033, sample SAMEA4952261) | chicken gut metagenome | biome: Broiler Chicken; feature: Gastrointestinal Tract; material: Caecum | place: Ireland | collected 2018 | study: Broiler... | reverse complement strand
GGGTTGTTCTGGTCCATGAACTGGGACAGCGGGGAGGAACCGAAGAACTCCTTGATCGCCGCCACAACCGGACGGATGTTGATCAGCGCCTGTGGGGTGATGACCTCCATGTCCTGCGCCTGGGTGGTCATGCGCTCGCGGATGACGCGCTCCATGCGGGAGAAGCCGATGCGGAACTGGTTCTGCAGCAGCTCTCCAACCGAGCGGATTCTTCTGTTGCCCAGATGGTCGATGTCGTCAACCGAGCCGACGCCATTGCCCAGGCAGCACAGGTAGTTGATGGTGGCGAAGATGTCGTCCTTGATGATGTGCTTTGGAACCAGATCCTCCGCGCGCTCCTTGATCATCTGGCGCAGCTCCTCGTCGGAGTTGCAGCTGTCCAGAATCTCACACAGAACCGAGAAGCGAACCTTCTCGTTGACGCCGATCTCCTCCAGCTCCTCCTGGGTGTAGCAGGAGATGTAGTCGAGGATGTCGACCATGCCGTTGGAGATGACCTTGACGGTGCGGTCGCCGACCTTGAGGAAGACGGTATCGACGCCGGCGCGCTCGATCTCCTCCGCCTTGGCGCGGGTGAGCACCTCGTCCGGCTCCGCCATCACCTCGCCGGTGCGGCTGTTGATGATAGGCTCAGCAACCACATGGCCGGTGATGCGGGAGGCGATGCCCAGCTTCTTGTTGTATTTATAGCGTCCTACGCGGGACATATCGTATCTTCTTGCATCAAAGAACAGGCCGTTCAGATGGCTCTGGGCGCTGTCCACTGTCGGCGGCTCGCCCGGACGCAGCTTGCGGTAAACCTCCAGCAGCGCCTCCTCGGTGTTGTTGGTGCTGTCCTTTTCGATGGTTGCCACAATGCGCGGGTCGTCGCCGAAAAATTCCAGGATCTGTCCGTCGCTGGACAGGCCCAGCGCGCGGATGAAGGTGGTTACCGGCAGCTTTCTGTTTTTATCGATGCGGACATAGAAGACGTCGTTGGAGTCAGTTTCATATTCCAGCCAGGCGCCGCGGTTCGGGATAACGGTGGTGGCATACAGTTCCTTACCGGCTTTGTCGCGGGAGATGCTGTAGTAAACACCCGGGGAACGCACCAACTGGGAAACGATAACGCGCTCCGCACCGTTGATGATGAAGGTGCCGCTGGGGGTCATGACCGGGAAATCTCCCATGAAGATATCCTGCTCCTTGACCTCGCCCGTCTCCTTGTTCAGAAGGCTTGCGCGCACACGCAGAGGCGCTGCGTAGGTAGCGTCGCGCTCCTTGCACTCCTCAATGCTGTATTTAGGCGTTTCGTCAAGACGGTAGTCGATAAAGTCAAGCACCAGATTGCCCTGATAGTCCGAAATCTCAGAAATATCTTTAAATACTTCCTTTAACCCCTCCTCAAGAAACCATTTGTAGGAGTTTTTCTGGACCTCAATCAGATTTGGCATTTCCAGAACCTCATTGATCCGAGAAAAGCTCATTCGAACATTCTTACCCAGATGTACCGGCTTAACATTCACCATAGGCTGATCCACTCCAATCCGCATATTTTAACAATTGTCCATTGTGTACAACTTTTTTCCCATTTTATTCAATATCCTGCAAGAAGGTATTGAATTCTTTTTTCTTCTATGCTACAATATATTTAGGAAAATACACACGTAGCCATTTTGATACATTATAATATTATATTGCATTTTCGCCATAAAGTCAATCTTTTTGGCTCTTTACGCAGCACGAAAAACTCCGATTTTTTCATCGGAGTTTTGTTTATATATGCTAAAATTCTCCTTTTTCCCTCCCCGAGGCCCCGCCGATACGGAACTTTTTCGAAGGACGGCTTTCACCCCCTCGGGAGCACAGCCTCCTCACGTCGGCTCAAAAAAACAAACGCCCCTGCAAAAACAAAAAATCCCCCGGAGAGCTTGTGCCCTCCGGGGGAACATTTTTTTAAGTTTTTTCAAAAACTTAGTCCAGCTCCGCTACCAGGAACGCATAGAAGCCACGGTAGGTCTCGTACAGGTCAACCTTGGAGATAATCTCCATCGGCGCGTGCATGCACAGAACCGGTACGCCGATGTCGATGGTGTCGACATCCAGCTCGGAGATGAATTTTGCAACGGTGCCGCCGCCGCCCTGGTCAACTTTGCCCAGCTCGCCGAACTGCCATACAACATCCGCCTTGTCCAGAATCGCGCAGACCTGGCTGGTGAAGCGGGCATTGCAGTCGTTGGTGCCGCCCTTGCCGCCGGAACCGGTGTATTTGACAACGCATACGCCGTAGTTCAGGAAGGAAGAGTTCTGCTTCTCATACGCATCCGCAAAGGATGGGTCGTAGGCTGCGCTGACGTCTGCGGACAGGCACTTGGAGTTGCTCAGCACCCGTCTTACCGGTACGCCAAACGGCTCTGCCAGATCAGCCAGGAAATATTCCAGGAATCTGGAGTGCATGCCGGTGTTGCCGTCGGAACCAACTTCCTCTTTGTCCGCGAAGATAACAACCGAGGTCCATTCCGGGTTCTGGTTGTCGATCTCAGCCATCATCTCGGTGTAGGCGCAGACGCGGTCGTCGTGGCCGTAAGCACCGATCATGCTTCTGTCAAGACCCAGGTCGCGGGCTTTGAGAGCCGGTACGCAGCTGAGCTCAGCGCCCAAAAAGTCGCGCTCGGTGATGCCGTACTTCTCGTTGAGGATTCTCATCAGATTGAGTTTTACCTTCTCGGAAGCCTTGTCGTCCTTAAACTGTCTGGAGCCGATCAGGATGTTCAGGCTCTCGCCCTTGAAAGCCTCTGCCAGGGTCTGCTGACGCTGGGTAGAGGAAAGGTGCGGCAGCAGGTCGGTGACGCAGAAGATCGGGTCGTTCTCGTCCTCACCGATGGTGATGGAGACAACCGAACCGTCCTTTTTGTAGACGTCGCCGTGCAGTGCCAGCGGAATGGTCGGCCACTGATATTTCTTGATGCCGCCGTAGTAGTGTGGTCTCAAGTAGCCCAGCTCGCAGTTTTCAAACAGCGGGCTTGGTTTGATATCCAGTCTTGGAGAATCGACGTGCGCCGCCAGAATCTTGACGCCTTTTTCGATCGGGCGTTTGCCCATGGTGCCGAAGATCAGCGATTTGCCGCGGTTGTTGTAGTAGAACCGCTCGCCCGGCTGATACTTTTTCCCTCTCTCAAACGGATGATAGCCATTCTTTTCCAGCAGAGCGATCGCCTCTTTGACAGCTTCGATCTCAATTTTGGCAGCGTCCATAAATTTCTTATAGCCTACCGAAAAATCCTCCGCTTTGTCCAGAGCCTCGTCAGACAGACGGCTGGTGCCGTTGACCGGCTTCATCATCAGCTCTTCCTGGAGCAGTTCGCCTTTGGTTTTGTCCATATCGTTCATCCTCCCGATAATAATATTTATCTGTGCCGCCCTCCCAAAAGAGAGCAGGCAAGAAAGCATTTTTTAAGAATAAAGCTCGCGGTAAATTTCCTTTGCCTCGGAGACTTTATTATAATACCATTCTGTATCAGAATAGGGTATTTTGTCAAGTGTTTTTCCGTCTTTCGAATAGTTTTCCTGTTCAAGCCAGGCGCTGACGTTGCCCATCCCCGCGTGGTAGGAGCAGATGGCCAGCATTTCGTCGCCGGTTTCGGTAAGCAGCAGGTGCAGCATATAGGTTCCGTACTTGATGGCGACCTCCGGGTCAAAGATGTCCGCGTAGGTCACGCCGCTCTGGTCCCCCATGCGGTACTGCACCCACTCGAAGGCATCCTCGGTCATCTGCATCAGCCCCCGGGCATCAGCGCTGGAGACAGCGTTGGGGTCAAAGTTGCTCTCCACCTTCGCCACCGCATAGACTAAATTTTCGTCCACATCGTATTCCCGGCTGTACTGCTCAACATAGCTGCGGTAGCTGCGGGGATACAGCTGATGATAGATAGTTCGGGTGGCCGGTTCCAGCGCGGCAAATCCCGCCGCTACCAGCACCGCTACCAGTGCAACCCACAGCAGGGCCGACTTCACACTCCATCTTTTTGCAACTTTTTTTCTGGCTGCCACGCTTTTCCTCCGTTTCTGTCTAAAGGATATCCTCCTTGTCCGGTGTGGAAGCCGGCTGTTCCATCATGCTCTCCAGCGTTGCCAGCAGGGCGCTGACCTCGTTTTTGAGGGAGTCGGCGCTGCCGTTATTCTCCAGCACCCGCCAGGAGCGGCTTTTGTAGTAGTCCTCGTCGTGCTGGGCGGCGATGCGCTCGCGCGCCTCCTCCTGGCTCAGGCCGTCGCGGGCGATGATCCGCCTCTCGCGCTCGGGTGCCGCAGCGGTGACCGAGACGACATAATCGCACTCCTTGTCCGCGCCGCTCTCAAACAGCGTCGGCGCGTCCAGCACAATCAGCCCGCCCTGCTCCTCTTTGAGCCGTGCAAGCTCTCCGCGGATCTCCTCGATGATGTAGGGGAACATCAGAGAATTTAATTTCTTTAACTTTGCCTTGTCTCCAAAGACGGTCCGCGCCATCTTTCTGCGGTTGAGGGTGCCGTCCATGTTGATGTATTCACAGCCAAACTCCAGGGCGATGTCGGCGATGCAGGCGCTGCCCTGTTCCACCACCCGGCGGGCCACCTGGTCGGCGTCGATGACGGTGACGCCGTTCTCCCGCAGATAGTCCGAGACGGTGGTCTTGCCCGCTCCGGTCTGGCCTGTCAGTCCTATAACCATATTGTTCATCTTCTTCCTGTCAACCTTGCCTTTTTCTCTGCGCCTATTCCTGCTCCACCGGCAGCTCGTGATAGGCCGCGGCGCGGATCAGACGGTTGTACACTGCCAGTCCCACGCCCTCCTTGTCCGGGCAGCGGGCATACACTTCCTTCGCTCCCAGCTCATCCAGCTGCCGCAGCGCCGCAAACAGGTGCCGTGCCTGGTCGGCCTCATCTGCCCCCAGGCTGACATAAGGCACCTGCAGCCCCGCCACATCCTCGGCAAAGCACAGGGCAAACAGCCCCGGCCGCTTGTGCGCGTTGACATAGGCGACAAACTGTGCGCTGTCCGCGTCCAGAATGGTGATCTGCGCCTTGGGCGCATAGTGCTTGTACTTCATGCCCGGCGAGGAGGCCTTGACGCCGGCCTGCAGCTTTTCGGTCACCGCCTGGTGAATCTGCAGATCGGGCAGAAGCTCCCGCAGCATCTGCGGGGTCACCGCGCCGGGACGCAGCAGAACCGGTTTTTCCCCCGCCAGCGAGATGACCGTCGATTCCAGCCCCACGCCGCAGGCTCCGCCGTCGACGATGGCGTCCACCCTGCCCCACAGGTCATGGACGCAGTGCTGGGCGGTGGTGGGGCTGGGAGAACCGGAGAGGTTGGCCGAAGGCGCAGCCACCGGAACCCCGGCCAGGCGGATGATCTCCCGCGCCACCGGGTGGGAGGGGATGCGCACCGCCACCGTGTCAAGCCCGCCGGAGGTCTCCATCGGGATGCAGTCCCGTTTTGGCAGAATGACGGTCAGCGGCCCCGGCGAAAAGCGCTCGCACAGCGCGTAGTAAACCGGCGGGATATTTTTTGCATACTGCTGTGTCTGGCTGGGATCGTACAGGTGGATGATGAGGGGATTGTCCTGTGGCCTGCCCTTGGCTGCAAAGATGCCCTTCACCGCCTGCGGGTCCAACGCGTTTGCCCCCAGACCGTAGACCGTCTCGGTCGGGAGGGCAACCAGCCCGCCCCGCCGGATAATCGCTGCGGCCTGGCTTAATTTGTCCGCGTCGGACACAACGTCGTTGATCGTGAGCAGCAGCGTTTTTTTCTGCTGCGAATCCTGTTGCTGTTTCAAAAACAAAACGCCCTCTTTTTCTTACTTGTCGCCGCCGGGCACACCGGAGCTCTCCTTGAGCTTCTCGGCCTGGTCAAAGGTATTGAGCGCGTCGAACAGCTCATCGAGGTCGCCGTTGAGAACCTGCTCGAGCTTGTACAGGGTCAGGCCGATGCGGTGGTCGGTGACGCGTCCCTGCGGGTAGTTGTAGGTGCGGATGCGCTCGGCGCGGTCGCCCGCTCCCACCTGCAGCTTGCGCTCGCTGGCGATCTTCTCCTCCTGCTCGCGCTGCATCTTCTCATAGATGCGGGAGCGCAGAATCTTCATGGCCTTGTCCTTGTTCTTGTACTGGCTGCGCTCGTCCTGGCACTCGACGACAGTGCCGGTCGGGATGTGGGTGATGCGGATGGCCGACTCGGTCTTGTTGACGTGCTGGCCGCCTGCGCCGCCGGAACGGTAGGTGTCGATCTGCAGATCCTTGGGGTTAATCTCCACCTCGACCTCGTCCGCCTCCGGCAGCACCGCTACGGTGACGGTGGAGGTGTGGATACGGCCCTGGGTCTCGGTCTCGGGCACGCGCTGAACGCGGTGTACGCCCGACTCAAACTTAAATTTGGAGTACGCTCCGTCGCCGTTGATCGAGAAGCTGACCTCCTTGTAGCCGCCAAGCTCGGTTGGGTTGGAGTTTAAAACCTCGATCTTCCAGCCCTTGCTCTCGGCGTACATCGAGTACATGCGGAACAGGCTGTTGGCAAACAGGGCTGCCTCGTCGCCGCCCGCGCCGCCGCGGATCTCGACAATGACGTTCTTGTCGTCGTTGGGGTCCTTTGGAATCAGCAGGATTTTGAGCTCCTCCGCGATGGTCTCGATCTGCTTTTTGCTGGTCTCGTACTGTTCCTCAATCAGCTCGCGGAAATCCTTCTCCAGGCCGCTTTCCTCCAGCATCATCTTGGCCTCGTCCATATCCTCCTGGGCCTTTTTGTATTCGCGGTACTTCTCCACGATGGGGGTCAGATTTTTATATTCCTTCATCAGCTGCGCGTACTGCTTTGGGTCGCTGACGACATTGGGGTCCATCAGCTGGTCGTTGATGGCCTGATAGCGCTCTTCTGCGCCGCCTAATTGTTCAAACATATTCTCTCGTTCTCCTTATCCAAAAAATAAAAAAATTAACCTTGTTGCGTTTGCTCCGGCTCTGCACCGGGGCGCTGAATCTGTCGGATATTTTTTTCCGCTTTGGAGCGGGCAATCATCACTTCCCGGCCGCAGCGGGTGCAGCGAAGCTTAAAATCCATGCCGCTTCGCAGAACCAGAAATTTATTTTCCCCGCAGGGATGATTCTTTTTCATCACCAGGATATCCCCTACACGCACATCCATCCTTACCCGGCCTCCTTGCCGTTGCCTCCTTGCCGTTGCCTCCTCGCCGTTGCCTCCTTGCCGCTGCTTTCTCTGCCGGCGGCTCCTTTGCTTAAGGCCTTTCCCTTTTCCAGGCAAAAACAGCTTCTTTTTTGCAGCTGCCCTGCATACAGATTCTATTATAGCAAAGATAACCACACCAGCGCAAGATTTTCCTCTGCTTTTCTTTTTGAAAAGATGAGGTTTTCGCCCACCGGCGAGGGCGGGGGGGCTTCTTTGCAGCGGGGCCTGCGACCCCCGGGGCTAGCTGCTAAACTTGGCTTCTGCTCCCACCAGGAGGGCGCAGAAGGAGCATGGCTCCCTCGCACATCCGCCCACACCGGTGGGCAAAAAAGAAGGAGGTAAAAGAAATGACTACTTTTTCGCCGGAAGGCCGGCTGATTCATACCGAACAAAACAAAGCCCTCTGCAGGAGCCCTGCGGGCCTCTGGGAGGCGCTGAGAACCGGAGCCATCCTCGAGGCCCGCGCCTTCCTCTGCACCCAGCAGCACGATCTGCTGGTCGATTTCGGCTTCTGTCAGGGCATCATCCCCCGGCAGGAGGGGGCGCTGGGCGTGGCGGACGGCTCGGTGCGGGACATCGCCCTGCTCTCCCGGGTGGGCAAACCGGTCTGCTTTGTGGTGCAGTCGATCCAGCAGCAGCCGGACGGCACCATCACCCCCGTCCTCTCCCGCCGGGCCGCCCAGCAGCGCTGCTGGCAGCAGTACCTTTCCTCCCTGCTGCCCGGTCAGGTCATCCCCGCCCGGGTCACCCATCTGGAGCCGTTCGGCGCCTTTGTCGATATCGGCTGCGGCGTGCCGTCGCTGATCCCCATCGACTGCATCTCGGTCTCGCGCATCTCCCACCCCTCCGACCGCTTCTATCCCGGGCAGGACATCCACGTCATCGTCACCGGGGTGGATCCGGCGGGCAGGATCTCTTTGAGCCACAAGGAGCTGCTGGGAACCTGGGAGGAAAATGCCGCCCTCTTCTCCCCCGGGGAGACGGTTTCCGCTACGGTGCGCTCGGTGGAGAGCTACGGCATCTTCGTGGAGCTGACGCCCAATCTGGCGGGCCTTGCCGAGCCGAAGGCCGGCGTGCGCGCCGGGCAGCAGGCCAGCGTCTACATCAAGAGCTTGATTCCGGAAAAGATGAAGGTCAAGCTCATCCTCATCGACGCCTTTGACGAGGCCCCGCGGCCAAAGGCGCTACGCTACTTTATCGAGTCCGGCCGCCTCGACCGCTGGGTTTATTCCCCCGCTGGGTGCTCCCGGCGGGTGGAGAGCGTTTTTTCTTAAATTCCCCTTTGCCGGGGGCCTTGTGAGGAGGGCGCTCCGCCCCTCCGACCCCGGGGAGATTTATGCGGGGACGGCAGTCCCTACACCCACCAATGCAGGCGCTCCGCCCTGCACCCGGGTGACTTTCTTGCGAAAAGAAAGTCACCAAAGATTCGCCAGGAACCTCCTGGTTCTAGACTTCGAAGAAGTCTTGACCTCCGGCGAAGGGGGCGGAAGTAAAAGCGTTCCGCTTTAACTTCTGCCCCCTTTGATCCCCCGGCCCTGTGCCCTAGCGGTATTGGTCGCGATAACTTAAACCCTCAAGCATCCTCGGGGGCTCCCCCTGCCGAGCCACGGATTGACAGCAGAAAGTGTTCCCTTAACGGAACCAAAGGAAAAAACAAGACCGATTTGCCCACAAACTCAAAGTGGCAAATCGGTCTTGTTCTATGATTGAGGGTAGCCCGGCGCGAGTCGGAACAAAGTGGAGCGAGCGCGAAAAGGGCGGTGTCCACGCACCGGGGGATTCCAAAGGGCACAGCCCTTGGAGATTCTTTGGTGACTTTCTCATCGGGGAGAAAGTCACCCGGGTGCAGGGCGGAGCGCCTGCATACTGGGGAGTGCAGAGGGGCAAAGCCCCTCGCATCCAGGAGAAAGTTGCTCGGGGGCGGAGGGGCGCAGCGCCCTCCACACTGGGGAGCGCAGAGGGGCTCCCCTCGCATAAAAACAAAAACAATCCTTGATTCCTCCGCCGGTCTGCGGTATACTGGAAAAAAAGAAAATAGGAGGAATCACCATGTCCGAAAAAAAACTGGGCCGCAACGACCCCTGCTGGTGCGGCAGCCAGAAAAAATATAAACATTGCCATATGGATTTCGATGAGAAGATCGACCACTTTCGCCGCGAGGGCCACACCGTGCCCAAACGCGCGATGATCAAAACCCCCGAACAGATCGAGGGCATCCGCCAAAGCAGCAAGATCAACATCGCCGTTCTCGATCTGGTGGCACAGAAGATTCACCCCGGCATGAGCACCGGGGAGATCGACCGCATCGTCCACGACGAAACCGTTCGCCTCGGCGGCATTCCGGCCCCGTTAAACTATGAGGGCTTTCCCAAGAGCGTGTGCACCTCGGTCAATGAACAGGTCTGCCACGGCATCCCCTCGGACAAGATCATCCTCAAGGAGGGCGACATCGTCAACGTCGACGTCTCCACCATCTACAACGGCTACTACTCCGACTCCTCCCGCATGTTCTGCATCGGGCAGGTCAGCGAGGAAGCTGAAAAGCTGGTGCGGGTGGCCAAGGAGTGCGTCGAGCTCGGCCTCAAGGAGGTCAAACCCTGGGGCTTTTTGGGCGACATCGCGCAGGTAATCTCCGACCATGCCCATCAAAACGGCTACACCATCGTGCGGGAGATCGGCGGTCACGGCGTGGGGCTGCAGTTCCACGAGGATCCATGGGTCGGCTATGTCGGCAAACGGGGCACCGACATGCTGCTGGCGCCGGGGATGGTGTTCACCATCGAGCCGATGGTCAATCAGGGCAGCTACCACGTCAAGATGGATTCCAGCGCCGCCACCGAGGTGGAGCGTGATTGGATCGTACTGACCAGCGACGGCAAACTCTCCGCCCAGTGGGAGATCACCGTCGCCGTCACCGAGGACGGTGCAGAGGTATTGACCTATTAGTTTTAAAAAGAGGGAGACCTTCTGGTCTCCCTCTTTTGTTATCTCACCGGCATGGAGGAGCGGCGTTCCTGTCGGGCCGCTTAATATTCGCTATAAACCTCCGCTTCCAATCCGGGCAGTTCATCGCAGGTGATGGTGTAGTCCTCCACATCGCGCGGAAAATCGACCTTTTTCTCAACATGAAGCAGGCGGTGTACCTTGGCGGAGGCGTACTGGCCGCTTCTGCAATTGTGTTTCCACCAGTACAGCTGCAGCACCTCCATGCTGCCGTCCGGGCGTGCCGACGAAGCGTCATTTTCAAACAGGGTGCGTAGAGCCTCCTTTAAGAGCGCGGCGTCCTCCTCACTGAATCCGGTCTTTTCCGCCAGCTGGCAGTTGATGCTGCCGAAGGTGGTGTAGAGCGCAAATCCCACCCGGTGCTTGGAGCCCATGGTGTCGCTGGATTTTTTGCTTCCGGTTATGCTGTTAACGCTCTTGGTGATTTGCAGGCTGTCAATCGTGATTGGGTCCACACTGAATGCCGGGTGGATGGACACAGGTCCGCGGATCCCCACCGAGACCTCATCGTCCTTAAAAGCAAACACCTGTCCAAAGCTGCGCACGTCCATCCATGTCTCGCAGGCCGCCTTGGCATACGCTTCCCGATTCTTTGCCTTGGTGGCCGCCGACAAAGCCGGGCAGGCATCGGCCCGCTCCTTGAGGCTGTGGAACCCGTCGTTTCGACGGTCATCCGACTGGACAAAGACGCTGGCGCCCAGGTCCATCAGGCGGTTGCGGATCTTCCGCTTGAGACAAACGTCCGAAATTTCGCCGTATCCTTCATAGGTCTCGCGCGGGCGATTGCCGTTGAGGGGATCGCCGTTTGGGTTGGCGCGGTGCACCGCAATTACCAGGGCAAAATCAATTTTGTTCTGCAATATTTCCATCAGTAGCTCCTCCTTTATTCCTGCTCAACAGGGCTTGTCTCTGTCTCTGCTTTTTGGTCTCCCGATTTGGAAGCCGCATCTTTAAAAAAGGCCTGCCGCTGGCTGGCGTACCCCAGCAGATACAGCTCGGTCAAGGGCCGATCGTTAAACTCCTCCAGCGGAATCCGGTCAATCAATCGAAGCATCAGGTCATTCTCGTCGATCTTCCCCTTTACCTTAATCAGCGATTCCAGGTAGGGCTCCAGCTGCTTGCGCAGCAAGGCAAGCGTCCTGGCCGGATGCTTTGTATAGGCCACCTCATAGCGCAGAGCGTTGGTGGGTCGGACATTTTTTTCTCCCTTCAGATAGGCGGCATACTGCTCCAGCTGTTCCGCGCAGGCCAGAATGCGGCCGAACAGGTAGCTGCGGTCACGACAGGTTTCGTCAAGGGCCATCGTATATTCCTCCTTCAAATTCCGGTGATAATATCCTCGTATCAGGGCGCAGGCGATGCTGCGGTTTTTGTTCGCCTCCCAGGGCTTCAGGGCAATGCCGTTGGAGGCCCGGTGCGCCGCCGCCAGCATAATATCCTTCGGAAACTTCCGCCGCTCGGTAATGCAGGGCAGCAGGCGCTCGATGGTGTGCTGCTTGAGTTTTTTGTCCACCTTGGCGCCGTAGGCAGCCGTCACAATGTCAGCCGGCGCGGGCGCGCCTTCAAAAGCCAGAGGAGTCCATTCTTCCTTTCCGTTTTCCCGGGTTCGCAGCTTGCGGTAACGCAGCTCCCATTGGAAGGTCGTATGCCAATCGACGATGTTGTCCATCAGGCGGGAGCCCTGCAGCTCCCGATAGTAGCAAACAGACAGCCGTCCCGGCGTTGCGGAGTCCAGGATGATCACACTGATCTTGCTGTACGGTGTCAGGACAGCTCGGTACCCCTGCACAACCTTGTTGAACGCCGCGGCAAATTCCTCCCTCGTCCTGGGAATCCCCTCAACCACACTGTCAACGCTCTCTTGCAGATTTTCCTCTTGGTCCAGGTTGTCGGTATCTGCGTCCTCTGCATTCTGGCCGTTGTATCCTATCTCCGTTTCCGCATTCCCCTGATCCGGCTCGCTGCGTGTGCGCCCCTCCTGGCTGTCGTAATCTTCCTCCATGCCATCCATACCCTTCAGGCTTTTGCGGCCGCAGGCAATGAAGTCGCAGGTATCGGTCTCAACCGGCGGGACAGGCTCGTTCTCGGTTCCCCAAACCAGGATGGCCTGGCTGCCGTTTTGCACTCCCTGTCGTCCTATCAGCCAGCGCAGCGCGCTGTGTGCCTTCTGCGTTGTCTCGTACCCGATGGAGAGCGCCTCCTGCGCGGTGCGAAACCGGCCGCGGAAGGTAAAATTATTTTTGTCATTGCTGGAAATCAGTTTCGCCCGGTCGGCAGCATTTCGGATTTTGTAGGGACTCAGCAGAGAAACCGGCATCTCTTTGCCCTGCACATAACACACCCCGACATCTTCCAAGGTGGAAAGATAATAGCCGGTATAGCTGTCCCATACCGCCGGGTCCGCCGAAAGATCTTTGCCGCTCACCCGAAAGCGGACAAAGGTTTCAAACTGGTCGCCGTTTGTCAGGGAATGGAAAATTTCGGGCGCCTCCTCCTTTTTACCGTTCCACTTTTTGAGCAGGTGGCTCTCCTCATCCGCAAAGAGGATCCCCTCGTCGACCAGATCCCGGATCAGGCATCCTTTTGTCAGGTAGGCAAGGACAGCCCGCACCGATTCTAAGCCGAACGGCGAATCGCACCAGGCCTGCAGCTGGGCGATGTACTCCTCCCACATCTGCTTTTTGCTGCCGCCCCATTCTGTGTAATCCCCTGCAATGTATTGCAGCTTGTCCACCAGCGGATGGGGAACCGCTTTGGAGGTGCGGGATAAAGACTCCTCGGTGCAGGGAATCACGGTGGTCATCTCTTTGCCGCAAAGAACATTCGCTGTGAGAAATTCACCGGCCTCTGAAAGGATCAGCTCCACGTTGACCTTCTGGGTAGTATGGGCCACCGGCAGCAGCACCGGGGCATCCCACCCGTACCGCATGGAAGCGGAGGGCTTTCCCACGTGCGGCAAATTTTTTTCATACACCTGATAGCATCGCTCAAGCCATCCCATCCTGTTTCACCTCCTGATACAGGACGTCGCAGCCCTGCATATTTTCCCCCAGCACAAACGATTTGGTTCGCTGTTTGTGGATGGGGCGGATCACCGGACATTCTTCCGGCCGGATAAATTGAATCACGCCGTCCTGCATGACAGGGCGCCACAGCCGCTCGCTCATCTGGCCGCTGCCGTCCTCGTCCGCATAGGTAATGCCGTGGAGCATCAACCCAAAATCGACGGACGGCGTGCCGTCGTAAGCCCCAGGGCCTTGTCCAAATTCACAGGGCTCCACATATCCCTGGCACTCCCGGGTGCCCAGAAAAATGTCTCGCCGGCCGCCGCGCTCCAGCATCCGTTTGGCAATAAAATAGTGCTTGTTCTCGTTGCGGTCGTCGCTCAAATCCGCCCTGTGCAGATTCCACTCAAAGTGCGCCTTGATCTGGTAAGAGACGTCGACCAGATAGGTGTAGATCGAGAGATCGTTGCTGCCATCGTTATACCGGATAGGGCGAATGCCCTTGGATTCGGTCTCGATGGGATTCATGACACGGATTGCGTCCGGCACCCAGATGAATGTAGGTTTCCAATACACGCTTTCCAGAATTCCCTTCACCGCCTGGTAGGTCGGAACCGGATAGCTGTGCTTCTCTCCTCCTACACGCGTTACGGGGTCGCTGAACAGAGCATACCGTCCCCAAATGCGCAGGGTAATCGTGTTGCTGTATTGCAAGAGAAATCTCCCCCTTTCTTAAAAATGCGATGATGCACTGACAAAATCAGTCCTGGCAGACCGGCTCAAGGGAAAGGCCCTTGTGCGCATCATAATATTTTTTCGGCAAAACCAGTGCGGCGCCGTCCAGAACGGTATGCAGCACATTTCGCAGTTGTTTATATTCGGACTGGCTGATGGAAACTGCATAGGCCTGCAGCTCCCGCAGCAGGGCGGCATCCGCCAACCCTGACTGCAGTGCAAGCAGTTTTTCTTCTCCCTTTCCATAAGGCACAAGCACCGGAACAGTCTCGTCCGGGATGGCTGCAAAAGCTTTCTCCGCCGTACCAAAAGCCTGGCAGAGATCCTTCTGATTCTCCATCACCTTACCGCTTCCCAGAAACGCAGAAAGGCCCTGCCGGTTGCTCGTCAACAGATCTACCATCGTGGTGGAGATATTGCCCTTCCCTGAAACCGGATATTTCATTTCCAATTTGTTGATTGTGAGATCATAATACCGTTTGTAATATTCCTGAATCATCTCGGGAGAGAGCAGGTCCTCCCCCTCCTTCAGCCCCGCCAGCAGCTCGCGGGTGATTCTTCGGCCCTTCTGAATCTCCGGCAGTCCACTCAAATCTTCTCCCCTGCACTCAATCAGGTAAAGCGGGCTGCACGCTCCTTCTGCATTCCGGTTGTCGCGGCCGGCAGCCTGGACGATGCTGGGCAGGCCGGCTATGGCGCGAACCACACTGGAAAAGCTGAGATCGACACCCGCTTCAAACAGCTGGGTGCTGACACAGATCAGAGGCAAACCGGCGTTGAGGCGCTCGGTGATCTGCTTCAGCACATCCTCCCGGTGGCGCGAGCAAAGGCGGGTGGTCACGCAGTAGAGGGCAGTTTCCTGCGGGACAAGCGGCTTGAGCGCATCGCAGAGCTTGTTGACCATCTTTTTGGTATTGAGAATGACGAGGATGCTGCGGTTTTCTTTTTGCAGGTCCATCAGAAAATTGGCAATTTCCGGGATGGTCATTCCTCCCTTCACCGCTGGCGGGATAATTCGGGTTCGCTTAAGCTCTCGGAAAAAGCGCTGATAATCCGGCACCAAATCGGCCTGGGGAGAAAAAATCAAGGGGTATTCCACCTGGGCAAGGGCAGGCTGTGTCGCTGTGCACAGAACAATCGTGCAGTCAAACAGGCGCGCGAGTGTGTTCAGCGCCAGATTGAGCAGACAGGTGTGCTGCAAGGGCAGTGCCTGCACCTCATCCAACAAAAGTACCGAACCGGCCAGTGCAGAAAAGCGGCGGGCATCCTGCAAGGGCGCTGCGAACAGGGCGTTGAGCAGCTGAACCACGGTGGTGCAAATCACCGGTTTCCCTCTCCAGCGCTCACTGCAGGCAAGCCACTTTTCCTGCTTGTTCTTTTCATCCTGCTCAAACAGGACATCGGAATGATGCTCCAGAACATGCTCCTCCCCAAGTGCCTCACGAATATGGTTTGCGTTCTGGTGAACGACGGACTTGTAGGGAGCAAAGTAGAACAGGCGCTGGACGTTCAGCCGCTTGGCCATTTGGAGGCCAAACCTCAACGCAGAGTAGGTTTTTCCTCCTCCCGTTGGCACACAGAGGCGATAAACACCTGCCGGAAGGGTCTGTCCCGCCTGCAGACATTGATCGGAAATCTCCTGCCGCAGCAAGTCGATGGGGCGCTCCGCCTTCAGGGATTTGACAAACCTCTCCATCCTCTCTGCAAGCAGATCCCAGTTAGCCTGTCGCTGCTCATCCGAGGGAGGTGTCGGCAGCGGGATGCCATTCATAAAGCAGGCCGTATCGACGCAGTCGGCGTCCCGCAAAGCACTCAGGAGAAACCGCTGGACCATCCCCAGGCCAAACAGCTTCGCATCTGTGCGTTGTTTCGTCCCCACTTCTTCCGGCAGGATGAGCTCTGCTCTTTCTTCAATGCAAGAGAGTTCCTCACTCGCCTCTCGGAGAAGCTTTTCTACTTCTTCCTCACTGCAGCATTCTGGAAAGAAGGCCGCGATGCTTTCTGGATAGAGAGAGTTTGCCTGCTTTGAGTACATCTGCTCCAGCCAAGGCTGCCTGCCGTCCAGCGACATATAGTCATTGCGGCCGCTGTGGTGACAGCCGATGGCAAGGGAGATGAGCTGACCGGTCAAACGGTCTCCCTTTTCACAATGCTCCCAGATGTAGCGCATGCCCGCGGAGGAGTGGTTGACTCTTTCCTTGGTTCCCTCTTCGAGGTGGGTTTGTCCCGGCTCACTGGACTTGCCCCCATCATGCTGCAAGCCAGCTACTTTTCCCGCTTTGGATAGGTTGGCAACCCGACAGTTCTCGCTGCAAAATACTGCCACATTTCCGCTGTGCTCTTTCAGCGACTGGGTCGCAATGACTTCACCAGTACTGCGATCCCTCCTAACATGGGCAATCAATTGCTTTTCCATGAAGTTAATCCCTCATTATACTTTATTTGTTTTGTTATAATTTATCTACCCATATACTAACAAAAAGAGAATGCTTTGTCAAGATAAATGACCTTTAAAATACAAAAAAGATTGCAAAAAAACTCCAAAGCATGTTATACTAGCAATTGACATCCCTTGTCGTGTCAAGGAGATGCGGATAGAAAGATTTGTTTTGTCATTTAGATGCTGTCCCAGCGGGAAGAAGATGCAGCAACATGTATCTTCTTCCCGCTCTTTCTGTAAAAGCAAAATTCTTCTCTCCCCCTCCTTTCGGTGCTACAGAAATATCTCTTCGACAAAACTCGGGGCAAAATAAAAGACCGACTTGTGTACACCTCTTAAAGTGCCTAATCAGCCTTTTGTTGTGGCTGAAGGTAGCCTGGGTGCAAACGTCAGCGAAGCACCAAATGGAATCTTTTCCTTACATCACAAAACACCGCTCTGGAAGGGAGAAAAAAAAAGGTGAAACTCTTCATCGAGTTTCACCTTTTTTCTTCTTTATCTTTTAAAAATTTGCCATATAGAAACACGCAACAAACAGCATTTAGAAGCGAAATAGTCAAGAGCGGCCACAGCCGACTTTCAATCCAAAAATAAGGTTCCAGAAAAGAAAGGATTTCCCCTTTTTCTCCCACTCGGAGTTCTGGCTTAAAAACAGTAATGAAATAGGCCAATAATAAAAAAATTACTGCGCAAAAAGCACAAATAATCGCTCCTTTCTCATATGAATTTATCAAGTATATTTCACAATTACATATTTCTTTTTCCTGCAATTTTGTACAAGAAATATCAAGTAGTTCATCTGCGGAAATATCTAAAATTTCACATATTTTTTTCAAATTATCTAAATCCGGTTGAGCAAGATCGGTTTCCCATTTAGAAACCGCCTGTCGAGATATCCCCAGTTCTTTTGCTACCGCTTCCTGAGAAAGTCCCTTCTTTCGCCGCAATTGCCGCAATTTTTCTCCCAGCAAACCCCCTCACGCCTTTCTGTGCTTGTAAAATCCATCTTCATTAAAACATTCATTTGGATTTTTGTAAAGAACCCAGCCGTTTCCTTCACGCAACCGTTTGTTGCATTTGGTTGCACTTTTAGAATATGCTGCTTCAAAGTGTTTTTCTGTCACACGCCATTTATCCGAACAGAAACTTCCCTCTAAAAAAACGAGGGACCCCGTCAGGTCCCTCGCAAAATAATTTTTACAAAAACGATTATTCTTCCATCCGTTAACGGCAATCGGTCCTCCCTTTTTCCTAATTGAGCGCCCAAATCCCGGCGTTCAGGTAGGCTGCAAACAGCAGCCACACCAGATAGGGAATCTGCAAAGCCCCCGCCGCAGGCAGCACCCACCAAAAGGCGCGGATCATCCGCCAGACCAGCACAACCAAACCGGAAGCAAAACACCGACCAGAAGCAGTTTACACAAGCAGCTGTTACTCGGACTACAGCGCCCCCTTGATGAAAGTCCCCTTGGATCAGGGCACGCACCGCCATCAGCTCAAGCGGTGGTACTTCACACAATCGGGAACCCATTCCCGTCACTGAGGACGGCGCTGAGGTGCTGACCTACTAAGCGCAATCTTTAAAAGCGACGGCAAAGTGCGAACGCCACTTAGAGAAATAATTTAAAACTGGTAGTCCAATACCGACCTATTGGTGTGGTCAAAGCCAAAATTAGTAAATTCACAGAACCATCTTGACAACAGAAAAATAAAGGAGTAGAATTTATCCAATTATTTAGGAGGTAAGGCAATGTTGCATTATATCGACCATTTTAATAATGTAGTCGTTATGCATCCCGCAGTCCCTGCTTATTATTGGCAGAACAACGGGCTTACATTGCTATACCCTTTTTCAGGTCATTAGAGTGTATTTCTAATCTGAATTAAGCGAAATGCAGTGCAGGCTAAGATTTTCTTATAGCCTGCACTGTTTTTTATACTTTTTTGAGGAGGTTTTGATATGGAAACAAAAGACTATCTGACAAATTTTTATGAGGCCTACGACGAAGAAGGCCGTCTTGGCTCAAAACATGGCATGGTGGAGTATATCACGACGATGAAATATATTGAAAAGTACCTCAAGCCGAAGATGCGCATCTTGGAGATCGGCGCGGCAACAGGCCGATACAGCCACGCTTTGGCACAAAGGGGCTATCAGGTGGATGCAGTCGAATTGGTTGAGCACAATATCGAAATCTTTAAGCAGAACACCATCGAAGGCGAACCCGTAACCATCACACAGGGTAATGCCATCGATTTGTCCGATTTTGAAAGCGATATTTATGATATCACCCTGCTGCTCGGCCCGATGTATCATTTATTCACAAGAGAAGATCAGTTAAAAGCCCTATCAGAAGCTATCCGCGTTACAAAGAAAGGCGGTATCGTTTTTGCCGCTTATTGTATGGGGGATGCAAGTGTTTTGTCGTACGGCTTTATTCGCGGCGAAATTTACAACATTATTGAAAAATGTATGCTCAACACAGAAACATTTGACACCTTCTCCAATCCGTGGGACATATTTGAATTGTACAGAAAGGAAGATATCGATGAGCTCCGTTCAAAGTTCCATGTTACCCAGCTTCACTTTGTTGCTTCAGATGGCTACACCAATCACATGAGAGAAACTGTCGACCAGATGGATGACCGAATGTACAATTTGTACCTAAAGTATCACCTCGCCATTTGCGAAAGGCAGGATATGGTTGGTTACTCCCATCACACACTTGATATCTTTAGAAAAGAATAGAGAAAAGGCACCGTATGAGCATACAGGTTTGTTTCATGCAGCAAAAAGACCCTGTCCGCTATTTGACTGTCATACCCATCAGGAAAGCTGCATAAAAAGAGGGCCCCTTACAGGGCCCTCTTTTGCAATAGGAAAATGGGTGTTTTCCTGTTATTCTTGTTCCATCTCGGTGATGGCAATCGCCAACTCGTCCAGGCTCTTTTTGTCCACCGGCGACGGGCACTGGCTCATCAGCTCGCTGGCATTCTGTACCTTCGGGAAGGCGACGACGTCGCGCAGGTTGTCGCACTCGCACATGGTCATCACGATGCGGTCCAGACCCAGTGCAGCGCCTCCGTGCGGCGGTGCACCGTATTTGTAGGCGTCTACCAGGAAGCCGAACTTGGCGTCGATCTCCTCGTCGGTCAGGCCCAATGCCTCAAACATCTTCTGCTGCAGCTCGTAGTCGGTGATGCGGATGGAACCGCTCAGCAGCTCGACGCCGTTGACCACCATGTCGTACGCCTGGGCACGAACCGAACCCGGGTCGCTGTCGATGTAGGGCAGGCACTCTTCCAGCGGCATGGTAAAGGGGTGATGCATGGCAAGCCAGCTCTGGCTCTCCTCGTCCCACTCAAAGAACGGGAACTCGGTGATCCACAAGAAGTTGTACTGTCCCTCCGGAATCAGCCCCAGCTGACGGCCCAGAGTCAATCTGAGCTGTCCCAGTACCGGCAGCACAACGCGGTCCTTGTCCGCCACAATCAGCACCACGTCGCCCTGTTCGCAGCCGAGGAAGGACAGCAGGCCGGAAAGCTGCTGCTCATCCATAAACTTCGCAAACGAGCAGTTCGGCTTCTCCTCCGCCCAGCGGATATAGGCCAGACCCTTGGCACCGATGCCCTTGGCTTGCTCGGTCAGCTTGTCGATGGCCTTGCGGGTGAGGGTAGCTGCGGCGTTCTTGGCGACGATGCAGCGCACCGAGCCGCCCTCCGCAATCGCGTTTGCAAAGACCGGGAAGCTGCTGTCCTTGACCTGCTCGGTCAGGTCAATCAGCTCCATGCCAAAGCGGGTGTCCGGCTTGTCCGAACCGAAGCGCTCCATCGCCTCGCGGTAGGTCAACCTTGGCATCTTGGGGATGTCGATGCCCTTGACCTCCTTGTACAGCCGCTTCATGTAGCCCTCCAGCATGTCCATGATGTCCTCCTGGGTGACAAAGGACATCTCCAGGTCGACCTGGGTGAATTCCGGCTGGCGGTCGGCGCGCAGGTCCTCGTCGCGGAAGCAGCGGGCCAGCTGGATATAGCGGTCAAAGCCGGACAGCATCAGCAGCTGCTTATAAATCTGCGGGGACTGCGGCAGGGCGTAAAACTTGCCGTGATGGATTCTGGACGGAACCAGATAGTCGCGCGCGCCCTCTGGGGTGGACTTGATGAGCATCGGGGTCTCGATCTCCAAAAAGTCGTTCTCATAGAAGTAGTCGCGGGTGACCTTGGCGATCTGGTGGCGCAGAATCATCTTTTCCTGCAGCGGCTTGCGGCGCAGGTCGAGATAGCGGTACTTTAAGCGCAGCTCCTCCTTGACCTTGCTCTTGTCGGTGATCTCAAACGGCGGGGTCTGCGCCTTGGAGAGGATGCGCAGCTCCTCGACATGGATTTCGATCTCGCCGGTGGAGATTTCGGTGTTGACCGCCTCGCGCTGGCGAACCAGGCCCCTGGCGATCAGGACATACTCGGAGTGGACCGAAGCCGCCTTCTCAAAGACCTCCCGATTGGTGTCGTCGTCGAACACCAGCTGCACCACGCCGGTGCGGTCGCGCAGGTCGATAAAGATCAGGTGGCCCTTGTCGCGCTGTTTCTGCACCCATCCGCAAACGATTTCTTCCTTGCCCACGTTGGCTTTGGAAAGCCTTCCGCAGTAGCTGGTCCTCTTCAGACCATTCATTGTCTCTGCCATAATCATTCTCCTTTTATTGCAAATTTTGTGTTTTGGCTATTTTAAATTTTTTTGATAGACGTCGTAAAGGGCTGCCTCCCCTGAGAGCAAGCCGTCAGGCTTGGATTCCCTTTGAGGGGAGCGGCAACATCGCGGGAATACTACTCCCCATACCATTCCAAAAACTGATACGCCATCCGGTCGCCGGAATAGTGGACGTCCTGCTCCAGCACGCCGGCGTCGCGGTAGCCGAGTCGGTGATAGAGCCGCAGTCCCGGCTCATTGCCCACCCAGGTGTCGATGCGCACACCGGCTAAATGCTGCTCGCTTGCCTGCGCAAAGCCAAAGCGCATCAGCTTTTCGCCCAGCCCCCTGCCGCGGCAGTCCGGATGCACCGCCAGCGTGTGGACGCACAGTGTCTGCTCGCTGGGGATCGGACGGCTCCATGCCACCCGCTCATAGCAAGGCTCGTGGTCGTTGTCGTAGGCCGCTGAGGCGATCACCTTCCTGCCAGTGGCGTCCAGCACCACATGCAGCCCTCCGCGGTCGTACAGCTCCCGGGCCGTCCACTCCTCTGGGTATTCGCCCTTCTCCCAGCCGGAGAAGTTCTGCCCTGCCGCCTCCGCCTCGGTGATGTCGTCGTACAGCTGCGCGATTTTGGGGATGTCGCTCTCCAGTGCCGGCAGAATGCATTCCTGCAAATCAACCTTGTACTGCAATAGCTCCCGATCTCCGTCACGGTACATCTCATGTACCGCCGGGACAGTAACCTGCCCGCACAGCACAGCGCCCAGCCGCTCACAGGTTTTGCGGGAGGGGAGGTTATCGGGGCGGCAGGTAATCAGCACCCGCTGCATCCGGTGGCGGAAGGCCAGCCGCAGCAACAGCCGGGCGGCCCGCAGCGCATAGTGCCGGCCACGATAGCCCATCTCGACCTCATAGCCGATGTTGCCGGCATACTGGATATTCTCCCCCTGCCCCACCCGCAGATTGCACCGGCCCACGACCGTACCGTCGGCCACCATCTCGAAGTGGTAGGCGGGGACATAGCCCCTGCCCGGGTCGGCGGGGGTCGTTTTCAGCAGCTTCAGGTGAAATTGTTGATTTCCAAAATATCGGTTCCCCTCCGCGGGGTCTAAGAAAGCCATTGTCTTCCCTCCGTTTCTTTTTGGGGTGAAACCTTTTGCGAGGAAGGGCAGGAACCATATCCCACAACAATCCCTGCAGGAAGTCCCCTTCTTGCGCCAGTGGACAAAATAAAAAAACTCCCCGCTCCCCTGCAGCCAAACTGCAAGGGGCGAGGAGTTAAACTTTCCACGCGGTGCCACCCTGTTTTCAGACTCGCCGCCTGCAGCAAGTCCCTTTCTGCCCTTAACGCGGGCCGGACGAAAACGGTTCATCCCGTTTCAGCTCGACAGGTGTCTTCGCAAGCTCCTTTTCCGGGACCCCTTTCAGCCTGTGGGAAATCCTCTCTGAAACGGACGGTGCTGCCGCTACTCCTCCTGTGTCAAACGCTTTTTTATCATCACAGTTTTAAAAATTCCAGCTGGAATACCCTTACCATACCACATCGGCGCGGCAAGGTCAAGACTAAAATGTGCTTTGCATCCTCTTTTCGGGAAGTTTTTTTAATATTTCTGCCCTGCAAGGCACTGTGCCAAACACAGCACACCAAAAAAGAATGCCAGTTTCCACTCCCTTCCGGCATTCTCCCTCAGTTTTAGAGCCTGTTTACTTGTCTGTTTGCCCGTTTTTTATCTTCAAATGTCGGGACTATACATTTGGGTTCCCGATATTTCTCCAGTCAAGGTCTCCGTGCTCCAGCGCATGGATCAGCGCCTCGGCTGTCGCAATGTTGGTCGCCACTGGCACATTGTGCACGTCGCACAATCTTAAAATATTCGCCTCGTTGAGTTCGTTTGGCTTTACAGTGATCGGGTCGCGGAACATCAGCAGAAGATCCAGTTCGTTGCAGGCGATCTTGGCAGCAATCTGCTGGTCCCCTCCCTGCGAACCGCTGAGAAAGCGAAAGACGTCTAATCCTGTCGCTTCCGCCACCAATTTTCCGGTCGTTCCGGTCGCGCACAGGTTGTGGCGGCTGAGAATACCGCAGTACGCAATGCAAAATTGTACCATCAATTCTTTTTTGGAATCGTGCGCAATCAAACCAATATTCATCTGTTTTTCATTCCTTTCTGCAAATAATATCAAAACACCTCAAAGCAAGCCTTTGGATGTATCTGTCAAAAAATCTCTTTTCTGTTCCCACACCGGAAGAATTGCTGTACAGGCAGCCATTTCAGTCTAACGCTATCGTATCGACTGCTTCCACTTATAGTCTATCATTATTGCTCGGTTTTGTAAACTATTTTCAGCTCGCTTTTGTGTAATTCAATCAATAAAATCGCATTTTTTCGTAAACTTTCACATATTTTTGCCAAAATTGTCAGGCGATTTCACACGAAGCACACCTTCCCTTTTCCAGCAATGAAAAAATCGAGCGGGACGCTGTCCAATCTTTTGCACAGCATCCCGCCCTGGTGCTTTTTTTCATTATGGAATAAGCTGTCCGTCGGTGCTCTGCTGCTGAATATCTTCTTCGTTAAGACCAAAATATTCGTTAAAGACAGCCCGCGCAACCGGTGCACCGCGCTGGCCGCTGTAGCCGTTTTCCACCACAACCGCCACCGCGATTTCCGGGTCGTCCGCCGGGGCATAAGCGATGAAGGTCGCGTCCAGCGCGCCTCCCGAAGCCTGCGGCGTTCCGGTCTTGGCCGCAACGGTGATGGGGTAGTCGGCAAAGTAATAGCGCGCAGAGCCGAGCGTAGCGTCGGTGGCGCAGCGGATCATGCCCTGGCGCACCTGCTCAAAGTCGTCTGCGCTGGCCTCCACCTGGTTGAGCACCTCCGGCTCGACGGTGGAGATGGTCTCCTCGAGGTTATACGACTCGATCGACTTGACCAGATGGGAGCGCATTCTGGTTCCGTTGTTCGCCAGCGTGGCGGTGTAGTTCGCCATCTGCAGCGGGGTGTAGGCGTTGTCCAGCTGGCCGATGGCCGACTGCAGAACGTTGCCGTAGGTCCAGGTGCTGTCGGTCTGGCCTTCGCGTGCCGACTCATAGTATTCCGGGCTGGAGACGTGGCCGGTAGCTTCCGAAAGCTCGATGCCGCTTTCGACACCCAGGCCCAGCTGCTCGGAATATTTGACAATGTTGTCAATGCCCTGCCGGGTTCCGGTCTCATAGAAGAAGTAGTTGCAGGAAACCATCAGCGCGTACTGGACGTTGATCGGTCCATGCAGTCCCAGGCAGCGCGGATTGTAAGAGGTACCGGTCTGGTAGATCTGCTGGCAGTCGATCAGCGTGTCCGCGTCGATGACACCGGAGGCCAGTCCGCCAATCGCCACCACCGGCTTATAGATCGAACCGGGCATGTATACGCCCTGGGTGCAGTAGTTGATCAGCGGGCGCAGCGGGTCGGAGCTGAGCTCGGCGTAGTTGGTGTAGTAGTCGGAGAGGTCGTAGGTCGGGTAGTTGACCATCGCCAGGATTTCGCCAGTCTTGACGTCCTGCGCCACCACCGAGATGCGGTCGGCGCTGCCGCCCTCATCCGGCGCGTAGGTCTCGGAGACCATCTCCAGAAAATCGATACATCCCTGAATGGCCGCGCGCTGCAGGTCCTTGTCGATGGTGGTGACGATGGTGTTGCCCGGCACCGCCTGCTTGATGATCTCGCTGCTGAGCACGTTGCCCTGGGCGTCGGTGGTGATCAGGCGCTGGCCGCGCTCGCCGCGCAGCTCGTCCTCCATGGCATACTCCAGGCCGCTCTTGCCGATGATGTCGCTGTAGCCGTAGCGCTGCAGCTGGTACTCCTCATCGATCTGTTCCTCGGTCCAGTCGGGGTGCTCCTCCTTGATCTGCTCCAGAATGGCCTCGTTGTAGGAGGTGTACTCCTCCGCTGTGATCGAGCCGACCACGCCCACCGCGTGGGGCGCCAGCGAACCGTCGACATAGCGGCGGCTGGTGGTCTCCTTGATCTCGATGCCCGGCATCTGCTGGCTGTACTCCTTGATCTTGACCACCACATCGATCGGGATGTCCTGCGAGAAGGTGTATGGGGTGGAGTCGTTGGAGCCGTAGACCTCCATCTGGTAGCGCACGCCCGCAATCTTGCGGGCCATCACCTTGTCCTCCATCTCGTCAAGGTCATATTTCTCCAGGAGGTTTTCCAGCGTGGTCTGGGCGTCAGCGTCCAGGTTGATCCTGTTTTCGGTCTTGATCTGCTCCAGCTGATTTTGCTGGCTCTCGGTTTCATCCAAAAAGGTGAACGGCTCGGTGGTGCTGATCGGCAGGGTATCGATCCAGGTCTGACCCTCCTGCTCCATCAGCAGGATAATCCGCTCGATGACGGTGTTCTTCATGTCGTTGGGCAGGTAGGCCTCGTTGATCATGATGTCATAGCTGACCTCATTGACCGCCAGCGGACGGCCATAGCGGTCCAGAATCTCGCCCCGGGCCGCGTCGATGGTCTGGACGCTGGTGTAGCTTCCCTGCGCCATCTGCTGATACTCGTCCGCCTGCACAATCTGGTAGTTCATCAGTCGCAGCGAAAAAGCCACAAAGACAATCACGATCATGCCGACCAGCAAAAATACCCGTCCTCGGTTTGTTTTTTTCTCGTCGATGATGGTTCCCTCCAATCTATCGTTCCCACATTCGGTTTGTCCCGGTTTCCCTTACTCCAGTTTTTCCTGGAAGAAACGGTGCAGCCGCCGCACCAGCAGAAACCAGAGCGGCGTCAGGGCCAGGGTGTACAGAAGGTTTGGCAGCATCCGCTGCAGCAGAATCAGATATGCGTTGTCGTACCCCCACATCGCGTAGTAGAAAAAATATTCCAGCAGCAGCCTGCCCGCAAAACCGCAGCCGACAAAGATCAGGCTGTTGGTAACCGAAGGCTGCATGAAGTAGACCACCAGCAGCCCCACCGCCGTGCAGATCAGCAGGTACAGAATCGACTGAAAGCCGAACAGCACGTTGGAGGAGGTGTCGCACAGGATGCCCGCCAGCAGTCCGAACAGCCCGCCGGCCAGCTGGGAATCAAACATGGCAATGCACACCGCAAAGGGCAGCACCAGCACCGGCTTGACCCCGGCGATGGCAAAGAGGTTGGGGTCGGTCTGCAGCACATACAAAATCACCATCAGCAAAACGTACAGCGCATACTTTGCAATCATGAGCTTGGTGCGTCGGTTCATGCTCCGTCTCCTTCCCGCTTACTCCGCAGCCGCTTCGTCGGTTGTTGTTTCGTCGGCAGTGGATTCTTCGTCCGCGGTCTGCCCGCCGGTCAGGCTGTCCTGCTCAAAGCTGGACAAGCTGCTGCCCTGGCCCTTAAAGGAGGTGATGATGACCACGTCCTTGACCGTCTCGATGTCGCTGGACGGCTCCACCACCGCGTACATCATGGTGCCGCTGGGCTCATAGCCGACGTCGCTGACCCGGCCGATCACAATGCCCTGCGGATACAGCCCCGAGGTGCCCGCCGTCTGGATGATGTCCCCCTTGGCGATGCCGCTTTCGCGGGGGATCAGCGACATGCGGCACTGGCCGTTCTGCGCAAGCTCGATGTCGCCGGAAACGGTCGCCACATCCTGGGTGCGCACATCCTGGCAGGCCACATTCAGCCGCACGTCCAGGATGGTGGTCACCTTGGCAAACACCGGTCCCACCTCCGAGACGATGCCCACCAGCCCGTCCGCGGTGATGACCGGGTCCTGATAGGAGACGCCGTCCAGCGTCCCCTTATCGATGGTGAAGGAATAAAACTGGTCGGAGGGGTCCCGCCCAATCACCGAGGCGGTCATCGTCTCCCACTCCGGGTTGTCCTCCTGGATCTGCAGCTGCTCCTTTAAGCTCTCGTTCTCGTTTTTGTAGTTTTCATAGTCCACCATCTGCTCGATGAGCTGGCGGTTTTCCTCCTTCAGGCGCTCGTTCTCCTCCGCAATCTCCTGCGCGTGCAGAAACTGGTCCAAAAAGCCGGTGACCGACCCGCTCAGCGAGGCGCTCAGCGACTGCAGCGGGGCGGTGACGGTGCCTACAATCTGCTCGACGACGGTGGAAAAACCCATGGTCAGCGTGGCCCGCAGCAAAAAGGCGAACATCACAACCACCAGCGCCATCAGCACCTTAAAGACCCAGCTGTGAAAAAACTCTTTCACGGATTCACATTCTCCCTTCAGGGCAGGAAGGCGGCCTGCCCTCACTGTTTTTCTTCACTTAGAAAAAGCAGAAGGCCGCCGGCGCAGCTTTCTGAAAAAGCCAGAAATGATCGCCGGCAGCCAACCTGAAAAGGCTTTTTAATATTTGGAATCGTCGTCGGAGAGCAGCTCCTTCATGGTGCTCATGTTTTCCAGCAGCTTGCCGGTGCCGGCCGCGACGCAGTCCAGCGGATTTTCCGCCACCTGAACCGGCATGCCGGTCTCCTTGGAAACCAGCTGGTCCAGACCGCGCAGCAGCGCGCCGCCGCCGGTCAGGGTGATGCCGTGGTCGATGATGTCGGCCGAAAGCTCCGGCGGGGTGCGCTCCAGGGTGGTGCGGATGGCGTCCAGCACCGAGGTGATGGAATCAGCCAGCGCCTCGCGCACCTCTTCCGGATAGAGCATCATGTTCTTCGGCAGGCCGTCCACCAGGTTGCGGCCCTTGATCTCCATCGGCTGCTCGTCCTCATACGGATAGGCCGAGCCGATCTCGATCTTGATATTCTCGGCGGTGCGGTCACCGATCAGGAGGTTATATTTTTTCTTGACATACTGGATGATGGCCGAGTCAAACTCGTCGCCGCCCACTCTGACCGAGCGGGACGCAACGATGCCGCCCAGCGAGATAACCGCGACCTCGCTGGTGCCGCCGCCGATATCGACAACCATGCTGCCGGTAGCTTCCGCAACCGGCAGGCCTGCGCCGATAGCCGCCGCCATCGGCTCTTCGATGATGGCGACATAGCGGGCTCCTGCCTTGAGCGAGGCTTCCTTGACCGCGCGGCGCTCAACGGCGGTGACGCCGGAGGGGATGCAGATGACCACCCTCGGGCGGGCAAAGATCGAGTTGTTGCAGGCTTTTTTGATGAAGATCTGCAGCATGCTGGCAGCGATGTCAAAGTCCGCGATAACGCCGTCCTTCAAAGGTCTGACCGCCACAATCGAGCCGGGGGTTCTGCCGATGACGTCCTTGGCTTCCTGTCCGACATACTTAACGGTATAGTTGCGGGTGTCCACCGCGACCACCGAAGGTTCCCGCATGATGATGCCCTTGCCCTTCATAAAGACCAAGGTGTTTGCCGTACCCAAATCGATTCCAATATCTTTTCCGAACATATTTTTTCCTCCTGCCAGAATGAAAGCGGCTGCATTTCCCGCAGAGCCTGCCCCCGCCGCCTTGCCTATCTTTTTATTTCTACCCACGCCCCTCCGGGGCCATGTACGATTGCCTTTTTGATGTCTGATGCGCTATTTCTAGAATTTTCGTCCAGCCTGTCTTTCCGATGAAATCCATTTGTCCAGGCAGCTTTTTCATTTCCTTTTCCCGCATGTCTATCCAAAAAAGAGAAAAGGGGCGCATTATCTTATATATTATAACCTGAACGTCATGCAATCTCAACAGGAATTTTTGAATTTTTTTTCAGAGTCGAAAAATTACGATATTTGTACCAAAGCAGCTTGGTTGTCAGCTGTTTCTCTGTCTAAAATCCCCAATAAAGCCGCCCGCCGCGCCGCTCTTTTCCAGTTTTTAACAGTCTTTTTTTTCCGCCTTGGGGAGGCTGAGCACCCCTATTGAAAGCAGCCTGCGGCGCAGGCTCGCCACCGGCAGGCCCATCACGTTAAAGTAATCCCCGCAGATGCCCTCAACCAGCAGACTGCCGTAGCCCTGAATGCCGTAGGCGCCAGCCTTGTCGTAGGGCTCGTCGAGCGAGGCGTACCAGTTGATTTCCTCGTCGCTCAATTGGAGGAAGCGCACCGCCGTCCTCTCATAAAACGATTCTGTCCGGCCGTCCACTACAACCGCCACGCCGGTATAGACTGCGTGTTCCCGTCCGGAGAGGGCAGAGAGCATCCGCACACAGTCGGCGCGGTCTTTGGGTTTTCCCATAATCTGGTGATCGAGCGCCACCACCGTGTCCGCCCCGATGACGGCAAAGCGCTGTGCAGGCTGTTCGAGCCTCAGCTCCTGCGCCACCGCCTCGGCCTTGATTTTGGCAAGGTGCATGACCACTTCCTGCGGCTGCAGGCCGGCGGGAACAACTTCTTCGACGTGGCTGACGCGGACGTCGAAGTCGCTGACGACGCGCGAAAGCAGTTCTTTGCGTCTTGGCGACTGCGAGGCCAGGATGAATTTCATAAAGGCATTTCTCCTCTTTGTTTTGATGTTCTCTTTTCTCCTACTTCCCGGTGGAACCAAATCCTCCTTCGCCGCGAACAGTGTCAGAAAGCTGTTCCACCTCCTGCACCTCCGGCAGCGCCACCGGCATCACCAGCAGCTGCGCCACCCGGTCCTGCGGCTGCACCGTGTAGGGGGCGTCCGAATAGTTGCGCAGAAAGATGCAGACCTCGCCGCGGTAGTCCGAGTCGATCACCCCGACCGCGTTGGCCGGGCAAACCCCATGCTTGACCCCCATCGAGCTGCGCGCAAAGATAAGCGCGACGTGGTGCTCATCCGCAAGTTCGATGGCAAGCCCGGTCGGGATCTTCTGCACCTGCCCCGGCTCGATCACCACCGGCTGCTCGATGCAGGCGCGCAGGTCATAGCCCGCGCTGCCCGCTGTGGCGCGCTCCGGCAGCCGCGCCTTTTCGTTTAAGCGTTTGACCTTCAAAACCGACATCTTCATTTCCTCCTGTATGGCAAGTTACTTGACATTTCTCCAATAAAGCCCGCGGGTGATGCCCTCCATCGGCTCGTGGGTCGCCGCGTAGCGCGCGAGCACCTTGTCCACCTGCTTTGGCCCCTCGCTGGTAAAGTAGAGCAGGCCGTAGTCAAAGCCGTCCAGCTCCTCCATCCGGTCGCCGAGGTAGAGCGGCTTGCTGTTGAAAATTTCCGAATACTTCCGTTCGGTGCAGCGCACCTCAAAGACCTCCCGCTTGCGGTCGGTCAGGGTACCAAAGCCCTTGCAATCCTTGCAGCCGGCCAGGCGGATCGGACAGTTGCGGGTGACCATCAGCGGCAGCCGGCCATAGATCAGCAGCCCGCGCGGCAGTGTCCCACCGATTGCCCGCGCCCTTGCCAGCGACAGCTCGAAGGAGAGCAGGCAGTCCTGCACCCCCAGCCGCTCATATTCGGCAAGGCAGCCGCTGCTGGCGATGTTGAGCCCATACTCCCCATGCACGGTGAAGCCGAGCTTTCTGCCCAGATACACCCCGCCCAGATTGCCGGCCGAAAGGTGCTGGACGCCCAGCTCCCGGCAGCGCAGCAGCTTTTCGGTAAGCTCCTTCTCGTCATCGCCAAACACCACCCGCGGCAGCGAAACGGCCACCTTGCGCAGCATGGCGCGGCTGAGCCCTCCCACCCCACGCAGCAGCTCGTCCAGCGGGACGATGAGCATCTCGCATTTGCCGCACAGATTTTCGGTCAGCTGGGAGATGGAGCGCACCTGCACGCGCAGCGGAAGGTGCTCCCCATCCTGCTGCCAGGCTGGCTGATGCTTTGGCGCGGGGATATGCTGCGGCCGGGAAAACGGCTTTGGCAAAATCTGCCCACGCTGAGCAGTCAGCCCGTCCAGCGCCTGGCGGCGCAGGGCGTTGAGCTGGGAGGCCGGACAGATCAGGCCCTCGCCCAGCTCGGCAGCAAGGGAATTGAGATAGTAAAAGGTGCCGCCGGTCTTTTCGAGGCTGCGACGCACCAGCTCCTCGTTGGTCGGGGCTTTGAGCGCAGCCTGCGGCGGCTCTCCCTGCACCGACGCCCGGTGCCCTTCCCCATCGCTGGCGGTCAGGGTGACCGGCTCATCCGCCTTCATCGAGAAGGCAAAGTCCACCCCAACCCGCGGAACATCCTTTCCGGCTAGATCGCTCAAAGATTTGAGCACCTTCTGCCCGGCCAGCACGTCCTCCTTCTGGCGGGTGCCAAACATCTCCGGCCCCAATTTGCCGTCAAAATACCCTTGGGTAAAGCCGCTGCGGGAAAAGACCGCCGCCATCAGGTCGAGGTCGGCCTGCTCCCCGCGCAGTGCCTGCTTGAACTGGCTGACTGCCGCCGCCACATATTCCGGACGCTTCATGCGGCCCTCAATCTTAAAGGAGTCTACCCCCAGCTCGCTTAGCTCCCTCACCCGGCGGGCAAGGCTGAGGTCTTTGAGCGAAAGCGCATAGCCGCTGTCTCCCTTTCTGCCGCTGGCAAAAGGCAGGCGGCAGGGCTGGGCACAGAGCCCGCGGTTGCCGCTGCGCTCGCCGATGACTGAGCTCATATAGCACTGTCCCGAGACGCACATGCACAGCGCCCCATGGACAAAGACTTCGGTCTCGATGGGCACAGTGCGGGTGATGGCGGCGATCTCGCTGCGGCTCATCTCGCGGGCCAGCACCACCCGGGAAAAGCCCAGCTCCTTGGCCTGCCAGGCGCCGGAAACGTTGTGGACCGTCAGCTGGGTGGAGGCGTGCAGCGGCATCTCGGGGGCGGCCCTGCGCACCAGCGCCGCTACGCCTAGGTCCTGCACGATCAATGCGTCGATGCCGTATTTGCAGGCGATCTCCAGCGTGCGCAGCACCGCCTCATACTCGCGGTCATAGACCATGGTGTTGACCGTCATGTGCATCTTGACCCCGCGCTCCTTGCAGATGCGGGAGGCCTCTGCAAGCGACTGCTCGTCGAAGTTTTTGGCGTTGCGCCGGGCGTTTAGTTCGCCATATCCAAAATAGACCGCGTCCGCGCCGCTGTGCACCGCGGCCAGCAGGCTTTCCAGATTGCCCGCCGGAGCAAGCAGCTCGATTTTCTGTTTCATCCTTTTTCTCCTATCGTCTGTCGTGCGTTTCTTTTTTGTTTCTTGGGTTTCTTCACAAAGGCCCTGCGCCGGTGGGGAAATTCTCCGCTCCGCTGAAGGAGCATCCCCCGAGGGGGAAAGAAAAGGGGGAGACGCTCCTCCCCCTTTTTTAATCCAGTTTCTTCTCGCGCTTGATGCCCTCGTACTCGCCTTCGACCATCGGCCCGGCGTACTCGTACCCCAGGCTCTCATAAAAATCGTTTAGCTTCCGGTTCCCCAGCTGGCAGTCCAGCCGCACCACCTCGCGGCCCTCCTGGCGGGAAAGCTCCTCACAAAAGCGCAGCAGCGCCCTGCCCGCCCCTTTTGCGCCTGTCCTGGCCGCCAGGTGGTGGACATAGTAGCAGTTTTTCGGCTCACTGCCCTCCCATCTGGGGTCCTCGGTCAGCAGCGCCATGATGCCCGCCGGCTTCTCCTGCTCATCGAGCGCCAGATAAAATTCCCCGGCCATCACCCGTTGCAAAAAATATTCCCGCGGGTAGCGCTGCATATAATGGGTCCTGTTCCACTGGTAAAGGCCCTGCCGGTCCATCCAGTCGATCCGCTCCTGAATGATGTCGATGATGCTGTCCACATCTGCCGGCTGCGCGCGGCGAAAGCGGTAGTTCATGCTCGCTCGTTCCCTTCTGTTTGAGGCCAAAGCGCTGGGGCATCAGCCGTTATACTCATATTCGTCCTCGCCGTAATCGTCGCTCACTTCCTGCTCCGGCTCAAAGAGGAATCTGTCCATCGTGGCAAATTCCGCCTGATCCAGAGGAGTCCTTCACGGCTCGCGCCCGATGTTCTGGCGCAGGATGTCGATCTCCTTTTTGAGCCGCTCGTTCTCGCGCTTATACTGGTCGATCTCCAGCTTTGCCCGGGTGGAATCCTCCAGGTACTCGGTCAGCTGGCTGCGGATGTGGTCGGCGTTCTGCTCGCTCTTTTCATACAGATCCGCATAGCTGAGCAGCGCCAGAAAGTAGGCGTCGGTCAGCGTGACGTTCGGACTGGAATCCATATAGGTTTTGACCTTGCTTTCGATTGTGTTTGCCAGGCGTTTGACATACTCCACCGGCTCGTTGGAGGAGACGACATATCTCGACCCGCAGATTTCTACCCTGACTTTATTTTGTCCCGCCATGCAGACCATCCTTTCTCTTGTTTCCCCCTCCCCAAATTCCGGGCAGGGTTCCATTTCCTTTTCCCTATTATATATGATTTTGCGGTAGAAAGTAAAGAGCCGCCGGGCAGTTGCAGGCAGAAATCTTTCCCCACCGACGGCAAAATCGAAAATCCTCCCCGGATCAGGCTGCCTTTTTCTGGAAATCTTACCACAAATTCTCGATTTATCCCCGTCATGGCCTTGTTTTCAGGGGTTAAATATACTATAATTTTGTTGTATAGTCCTGTTAAAAATGGGTTATCATTGACCAAGAATCTTTTGCCCTTTTTGGCGGTTTCTCCAGTCCGCACCTGGGAACGCCTGCCTTTATTTTTTGTGCGGAGAAATGGCGGTTACTTATGCAAAACGAAAAAAACCTGACCCCGGAAGAAGTCCGGTCGGTCATCACCTCACGCGAAAGAAAACTGACCCCCGCCCAGATTAAATCCCTGCTGACCACCCAGCTGCAGTCGATGGGCTTTACCCCGGACACCGCTCCGGACGACGTCTACTACAAAGCCTGCGCCAGCATCGTGCGCCGCATCCTCAAGGAAAAGCGCCGGCACTTCATGGCCGACTGCAAGGCCAAGGGCCGCAAGCAGACCTACTATCTGTGCATGGAGTTTCTGCTGGGCCGCTCCTTAAAAAACTCGATCTACAACCTCAACCTTTCCTCCGAGTTTTCCCAGGCGCTCAAGGAGATGGGCGTCAAGATGGAAAACCTGTTTGAGCTGGAACCGGACGCCGGCCTTGGCAACGGCGGCCTTGGACGTCTTGCCGCCTGCTTTATGGACGCGCTGGCCACCTGCGGCTATCCGGCCATGGGCTACTCCATCCTGTACGAATTCGGCATCTTCAAGCAGAAGATCATCGACGGCTGGCAGACCGAGCTGCCCGACGAGTGGCTGCCCGGCGGCGAAATCTGGCTGGAGCGCATTCCCGAACACGCGGTGGACGTCAACTTCGGCGGCCGCGTCGAGGAGTTCTGGGACTACGGCTACCACCATGTCCTGTACAAAGACTACACCACCGTCAAGGCGGTGCCATACGACATCATGATCTCCGGCTATGACGGCAAGGGCGTCAGCCTGCTGCGCGTCTGGAGCGCCCAGAGCTCGGCCATCGACATGGACGCCTTCAACCGCGGCGACTACACCAAGGCCTTTGGCCAGGACTCCAACGCCGAGGCCATCAGCAAGGTGCTCTACCCCAATGACAACCATCCTGCAGGCAAAAACCTGCGCCTGCGCCAGCAGTACTTCCTAGTCGCGGCCTCCATCTCGGACATCGTGCGCCGCCACATGGAGCTCTACGGCACGCTGGAAAACTTTGCCGAGAAAAACGCCATCCACATCAACGACACCCATCCGGCGCTGGCCATCCCGGAGCTGATGCGCATCCTGCTGGACGAGTGCGGCTATCCGTGGGATAAGGCCTGGACCATCGTCAGCAACACTTTCGCCTACACCAACCACACCGTCATGCCCGAGGCGCTGGAGACCTGGAACGAGGATATGTTCCGCACCCTGCTGCCCCGCATCTACCAGATTGTGGTGGAGATCAACAACCGCTTCTGCCGCCAGCTGACCGACCAGTTCCACCTGGACGGCTACACCGTCTCCCGCATGGCGATTGTAAACGGCCACTCGATCCGCATGGCAAACCTGTCCATCGTCGGCTCGCACAGCGTCAACGGCGTCTCCACCCTGCACAGCAACATCCTCAAGGATTCGCTGTTCCACGATTTTTACAAGATTCAGCCATACAAGTTCCACAATGTCACCAACGGCATCGCCTCCAGACGCTGGCTGTACCAGTCCAACCCGCGGCTCAACAACTACATCAAGGAGCTGATCGGCGACGGCTTCATGCACGACATGACTCAGCTGCAAAAACTGATGGACTACAAGGACGACAAGCAGGTGCACGAGCAGCTGGCCAAGATAAAGCTTGCCAACAAGCAGGACTTTGCCGCCTACATCAAGGAGCATACCGGCCAGGTCATCGACCCGAACTCGATGTTCGACGTCCAGGTCAAGCGCCTGCACGAGTATAAGCGCCAGCACCTGAACGCCCTGCACATCCTGGCGCTGTACAATGAGATTAAACACAATCCTAACCATAACATCCAGCCCACCACCTTCATCTTCGGCGCCAAGGCAGCGCCCGGCTACTACATGGCAAAGCAGATCATCAAGTTTATCTGCAGCCTGGGCCAGATGATCGAAAACGATCCGCAGGCGCGCGACATCCTCAAGATTGTCTACCTCGAGGACTACCGCGTCACCCTGTCCGAGCTGCTGATGCCGGCAAGTGAAGTTTCCGAGCAGATTTCGCTGGCGGGCACCGAGGCCTCCGGCACCGGCAACATGAAGCTGATGCTCAACGGAGCCATCACCCTGGGCACCTGGGACGGCGCCAACGTCGAGATCGGTCAGGCAGTCGGCCCGGACAACATCTTTGTCTTTGGCATGCGCACCGAGGAGGTCGAGCAGCTCAAACAGACCGGCTACTACCCCAACGAGCTGTACCTGAGCAACCCGGTGCTCAAGGAGGCCATCGACATGATCGGCAGCGGCATCGGCGGCGACAGCTTCGACCAGATTGCAAACTCGCTCAAGAACAACGACCCCTACATGGTGCTGCGCGACTTTGACTCCTATGACCAGCAGCGCAAGAACCTGATGCGCACCTACCGCACCGACCCGGATCGCTGGCAGAGGATGTCGCTTGTCAACATCGCCCAGTCCGGCTACTTCTGCGCTGACCGCGCCATCCACGAGTACGCGCGCGACATCTGGCACCTGGACTAATTCCAGCCTTTGGAAAGGACCCACGCTATGGATTTCTGCATCTATGACAGCCGCCTGACCGACTTTAAAGAGCCTTTTGGCGCGGTGCCGGCCGGCACCGCCGTGCGCTTTTGCGTGCACCTGCCCAAGGAGCTCTGCCCGCGCTCGGTGGAGTTTGTGCTGTGCAGCGACGGCGAAGCCGACCGCTTCTTCGCGATGGAGCTGGACGGATGCACCCTGCGCTACAACTGCTACCGCTTCACCTTTACCCCGCCGCGCCCCAAGCTCTACTTTTACTACTTTCAGGTGACCGGCGAAAACGGCGTCTGCCACCTCATCCAGGCCAACCAGCAGATGCTTGGGGAGCTGGGGCTGCACTCCGACCGCTACTGGCAGCTGACCGTCTATGACCCGCAGGCTCGCCGCCCCGCTGCCTTTGGCAGCGGCATCCTCTACCAGATCTTCCCCGACCGCTTCTGCAACTCGGGGGAGAAAAAGCAGGATGTCCCCGTCGACCGCATTCTGCGCTCCGACTGGGGCAACCTGCCGGTCTACCTGCCGGACAAAAACGGCGAGATCACAAACTCCGACTATTTTGGCGGGGACCTGAAAGGCATCACCCAGCACCTGGACTACCTGCAAGCGCTGGGGGTAACCTGCCTTTACCTCAACCCCATCTTTGAAGCGCACTCCAACCACCGCTACAACACCGCCAACTATCTGCGCGTCGACCCGCTGCTGGGCACCGAGGAGGATTTTGCCGAGCTGTGCGCCAGGGCCAAAGAGCGCGGCATTGCGGTGATTTTGGACGGGGTGTTCAGCCACACCGGCAGCGACAGCGTCTACTTTAACCGCAACGGCCGCTACGGTGAGCACACCGGCGCCTACCGCGACCCCAACAGCCCCTACCGCGAGTGGTATTCCTTCCGCCGCTACCCCGACGACTATGAGAGCTGGTGGGGCTTTATCACCCTGCCAAACGTGCGGGAAAACAACCCGCAGTATGTCGACTTTATCTGCAACCCCAAAACTGGCGTGCTGGCGCACTGGCTGCGCCTGGGCGCCTCCGGCTTCCGGCTGGATGTGGCCGACGAGCTGCCCGACGCCTTTCTGGACCGGGTGTATCAGACGGTCAAATCCTTCGGCGAGGACAAAATCATCATCGGCGAGGTCTGGGAGGATGCCTCCAACAAGGTCAGCTACGGCAACCGCCGCCGCTACCTGCTGGGCAGCCAGATGGACGGAGTGATGAACTACCCGTTCCGCAACGCGGTGCTGGGCTACCTGCTCACCGGGGACGCGGACGACTTTTTAAACGGTGTGCTGTCCATTGTGGAAAACTACCCGCCGCCGGCGATGAGCTCGATGATGAACTCGCTCTCCACCCACGACACCCCGCGCGCCATCACCACGCTGGCGGGCGAATCGATGGAGGGCAAGGACCGCACCTGGCAGGCCAACCACCACTATCTGCCGATGGACGCCTACCGCCACGGGCAGGTGCTGCTGAAGATGGCAAGCGTCCTGCAGTACTTCCTGCCGGGAATCCCCTGTCTGTACTACGGGGACGAAGCGGGCTTGAGCGGCTACGCCGACCCGTTCAACCGCTGCTGCTATCCCTGGGGATATGAGAACCAGGAGCTGGTGGAGTGGTTCCAGCAGCTTGGCCAGCTGCGGCTGTCGATGCCGTTTTTGACCGACGCCGCCTTTACACCGCTGATGGTGGACAGCGACCTGTGCGCCTATCTGCGGCACAAGGGCGAGCAGCGGCTGCTGGTGGCCATCAACCGCGCCTACCATCCCAAGACCCTGACGCTGCCGCCGAAGTTTGCGGCGGCGCAGCCGCAGGTTTTGCTGGGCGATTTTCAGGAGGGCAAGCTTGCCCCCGAGAGCGCGGTGATCTTTTTTGCGGGGGACGCCTCCCCCGCCGCCCTCTAGTTTTCCTCTTTTCCAGTTTCTACAAAACCGATGTGAGGGGGCGCTGCCCCCTCAACCCCCAGAGGAGGGCGCTCCGCCCCTCCACCCCGGGGGTTTTTGCGGGACTGGTAGTCCCTGCACCCACCTGCAGGCGCTCCGCGAGAGCATGGCTTTGCCATGCTCGGCACCCGGGTGACTTTCCCGTCGCGGGGAAAGTCACCAAAGGCGCGCCAAGGGCTGTGCCCTTTGGAATCCCCCGGTGCGGAATTACCGCCCTTTTCGGTGCTGCGCTGACGCTTGCACCCGGGCTACCTTCAGCCACAAAAATAGACCGATTTGCCACTTTGAGCTGGTGGGCAAATCGGTCTTATTTTTTCCTTTGGCTCCATCAAGGGAACACTTTCAGTTGTCAATCCGTGGCACGGTAGATTGTGTAGCCTTGAGGATGCCGCGAGCCTGTTTACTCGCAACCAATACCGCTAGGGTAGAAGGCCGGGGGATCAAAGGGGGCTATGCCCCCTTCGCCGGAGGTCCAGGGACCAGGAGGTCCCTGGCGTATCTTTGCCTACTTTCTCTACGCGAGAAAGTAGGCCGGGGCGCGGGGCGGAGCGCCCGCACTGGGGAGCAGGCACCAAGTCTGACGACTTGCTCCCGAGGGGCAGCGCCCCTCGCAAAAAAGCCGGGAATCCCCGCTGGGGATCAATAAAAAATCTTGTCCACCGGCATCGACGCCACGCCGTTGAGGGAGAGATCCCCCCGCACGCCGGCGCGGTACTCGTAATACGCCTGCGAGCCAATCATCGCGGCGTTGTCGCCGCACAGGCTCAGCTGCGGCAGATAGAGCGGATAGCCCCGCTCCTCGCACGCTATGCTCAACGCCGCGCGCAGGCCGCTGTTGGCGCTGACGCCGCCGGCAACCACAATCTTGTTGGCGCCGGTGTGTTCGGCGGCGCGCATCAGGTGGTCGGTCAGGATGTCCACCACCGTGCCCTGAAAGTCCGCCGCCAGATTGTTGACGTCGATCTGCTCCCCCACCTGCTGGGCGTGGTGGGAGATGTTGATGACCGCGGTCTTGAGCCCCGAAAAGCTGAAGTCAAAGTCCGAGCCGTTGACCTTCGGCTTCGGGAGCTTGTACTGTCCGCGCCTGCCCTGCTGGGCGGCGCGGTCGATGTGGATGCCGCCGGGATAGGGGAAGCCCAGCACCCGCGCGGCCTTGTCAAACGCTTCGCCCGCCGCGTCATCGCGGGTGCGGCCGATGATGGTGAAGTCGGTGTAGTCGTTGACCTGGATGATGTGGCTGTGCCCGCCCGAAGCCACCAGACACAAAAACGGCGGCGTAAGGTCCGGGTGGGTCAGGTAGTTGGCGGCGATGTGCCCGCGGATGTGGTGCACCGGGATCAGCTCCTTGCCCGAAGCCAGCGCCACCCCCTTGGCATAGTTGACCCCCACCAGCAGCGCGCCGATCAGGCCGGGAGCGTAGGTGACCGCCACCGCGTCGATGCTCTGGAAGGTCTCCCCGGCGTCGTCCAGAGCCTTCTGCACCACCGCGCCGATATTTTCCACATGGCGGCGGGAGGCGATCTCCGGCACCACGCCGCCGTAGAGCTTGTGCTCCTCCACCTGCGAGTCGATGACCGAGCTGCGGATGATTCTTCCGTCCTCGACCACCGCGGCGGCGGTCTCGTCACAGGAGGATTCGATTGCAAGTATCTTCAAATGATTTCCCTCTTTTCAAAATCAATAGGTCCTGGTCATAATCAGGGCGTCCTCGGTAGGGTTCTGGTAGAAGTGCTTCCTCCTGCCCACCGTCTCAAAGTCAAACCGGCTGTAGAGCCGCTGCGCCGCCTCGTTTGACTGGCGCACCTCCAGCGAGATGGAGGCCATCCCGTTTTCTTTTGCGTACGCATCCAGCGCGTGCAGCAGGGCTGTTGCCACCCCGCGCCGCCGGTATTCGGGAAAGACGGCGATGTTGCAGATATAGCCCTCGTCGAGGATGTGCTGCATCCCCACATAGCCAGCCACCTGCCCGTTCACCGTCGCCACGCGGAACACCGCCAGCGGGTCGGACAGCTCGCCGGCCAGCGCGTCGAAGCTCCACGGGGAGGAGAAGCAGACCTGCTCCAGCCGGGCCAGCGTTTCGATATGCTCCGGGCCCATCGGCACAATGTTGATCGGTTGACTTTGACTTTGCTCATCCATCTTGATGACAATCTTCCTCTCGTTGTCTTATTGTTCGGTTGGAGTATAGCAGATTTTTGCGCGGTTGACAAGCCCGTTGCGCGGTTGACAAGTCCGCGCGGCAGGACGGCAGTTTTCCACAATCCCACCGGCAAAAGTTGAAAATTCACTGCTAGCGCAGTTCCCGCTCCTCGCTGCGGCCGACCAGATAGTCCAGGCTGACATGATAGTAGTCGGCAATCTGGATAGCCACCTCCATCGGCAGGTCGCGCAATCCGGATTCATAGCGGGTATAGGTCGTCGTGTGCATCGAGAGTGCCTTGGCTAGGTTGACCTGAGTCATCTTCGCTTCCTTGCGCAGAGTTTTTAAGCGTTCATAATGCATATAAACCCCTCCTTTTCCTAAAAATCCCATTGACAATATCATCATTTGGTGGTACGATATAATTATAGAATTCACCTTTCGGTGATATTTTTAGATAAAATAAAGTTGGTGACAATATGAATCAAACTTCCGACAAAAACCGAATCACCATCGACCTGGAAGTGGACGGTGAATTATACGCAAGGATTTGCGCCCTCGCCCAGCGCTGGCACACCACCCCCGAGGAGGCTGCCCAGCGGATGGCAGCCCGGGGATTCGAACTGCTGTGCCCTGCGCTTTTCCCGCCCTCCTCCGATGAGGAATAGGCGATAAAGGTGTTTTGCCATTTTTCTCCAAGCCCGGGTCACGCAACGCATAACCAATTTTTTCAGCAGAGCATAAGCGTGACCTGGCGACCAAAGGCTTTGCCTTTGGAAACCACAGCCTTTTGAAAAAGCTTGACCAAAACTTTTATTTTTTCTTCCCGCAAACCGGGTGCCACAAACTGGGTCCCGCGAGGTAGAAAGTCAGTTCCCGCACCCAACCAATACGCGAATTGGGTCCAGGCTCAGCCTGGGGCGCGGCATCATACCGCCGAGCGCAGCCGGAGGCAAGCGATCTCCGCGAGAACGTTAACCCCCGCTCAGTAGAAGCCCCGCTCGCGAATTGGGTGCGACATCATGCCGCCTATTTGGCGTCGATCCAGGTTTTGCCGACGCCGACGTCCGCCTTCAGCTGCACCTTGAGCGAGACGGCCTTCTCCATCTCCTCCTTCAGCAGCTGCTCCACCTGCGCCACCTCGTGCTCCGGCGCCTCCACAATCAGTTCGTCGTGCACCTGCAAAATCAGCTGCGCCGACAGGTTTTCCTGCATCAGGCGGCGGTAGACCCGGATCATCGCAATCTTGATGATGTCCGCCGCCGTGCCCTGAATCGGGGTGTTCATCGCCACCCGCTTGCCGAAATTGACGATGTTCTTGTTGCGGGCCGAGATCTCCGGCAGCGCCCGCCGGCGGCCAAACAGGGTGGCGATGTAGCCGTTCTCCTTGGCAAATTCCACCGTGTCCTCCATGTACTGCCGCACCCCGCTGTAGGTCTCCAGGTAGTCTTTGATGTATTGGTCAGCCTCCGACACCGTGACGCCGATGTCCTGCGAGAGCGAGAACGCCCCGATGCCGTAGACGATGCCGAAGTTGACCGCCTTGGCCCGGCGGCGCATCTCCGGGGTGACAAAATTCAGCGGCATCTTAAAGACCTGAGAGGCGGTCTTGGTGTGGATGTCCTCGTCCGAATTAAACGCCTCGATCATGTGCTGGTCGCCGGAAATGTGCGCCAGCACCCGCAGCTCGATCTGCGAATAGTCGGCGTCCACCAGCTCGCAGCCGCTCTTGGCCTTAAAGAAGGCGCGCAGGCGGCTGCCCAGCTCGGTGCGCACCGGGATGTTCTGCAGGTTCGGCTCGGTGGAGCTGAGCCGCCCGGTGCGGGTATCGGCCTGATTGAAGTGGGTGTGGATGCGCCCGTCCTTGCCGACCACCTTGAGCAGCCCGTCCACATAGGTGGACTTTAATTTCGCCACCTTGCGGTACTCCAGAATCGCGTCGATGATCTCGTGCTTGCCGCGCAGGCTCTCCAGAACCTCGGCGCTGGTGGAGTAGCCGGTCTTGGTCTTTTTGCGGGTGGGCAGTCCCAGATGCTCGAACAGCACCTCGCCCAACTGCCTGGTGGAGTTGATGTTAAACCTTTCGCCCGCCAGGTGGTAGATCAGGTTCTGGTACTCGTCGATCTTCTCGTCCAGCATCCTGCCGTATTCGGTCAGGGCCGCGGTGTCCACCGCAAAGCCGCAGACCTCCATCGAGGCCAGCACCTCGGAGAGCGGCAGCTCGATCTCGTGCAGCAGCTTGTCCTGCCCGTTTGCTGCAATCTCTGCGCTCAGCTTTTCGTGCAGCGGCAGCAGGCTGGCGCAGTGGGTGAGCAGCTTGCGGCAGTCCTCCTCCATTTCCTCCGGCATCCCCTCTGCCCGCCGCCCGGCAGAATATTCCGCGCACAGCCGGTCAATCTCATAGCCGTTGTTGTTGGCCGCGAGCAGGTAGGCCGACAGCAGGATGTCGTCAGCAAGGTTTGCAATCGCGCTGCCGCGGCGCAGCGTCCAGTGGTAGAGGCTCTTGCAGTCGAAGGTCACCTTGGGGTTGGGGGCATTGAACAGGCGGATCAGCTGCTGCTCGTACAGAGCGCCCTCCTGCGGGCGGTACAGGATGATCTGTTCCCCGGCGCAGACGGCGAGGAGATTCAGGTTTTCCTCATCCTCCCTGTCCCACAGCGGCAGGATGCTCAGAACAGCCTCCTCCCCCGCCTGCTCCAGCAGCTCGTCGATGCTCTTTTCCACATAGCGCACCTCGGGCAGCGGGGCGTTTTCTTCTTCCTCTCCCTCCTGGGCGACGGGCTGGTACTCGCCGGAAAGGTCCAGACGCTTAATCAGGCTGCCCATCTCCAGCTTGGAGAGCAGCGCAAAGAGCGCGGCCTCGTCGCGCGGCTTTGGCTTGCAGTCCTCCAGGGTGATGTCCAGCGGCACTGCGCGGTCGATCTTGGCCAGGGTGCGGCTCATGTAGGCGCTGTCCTTGCCCGCCTCCAGCTTTGCCTTGACCGATTTGGTCACCGGCAGGGTGTCGATGTTTTCATACACCGCATCCAGCGTGCCGTACTGGCCGATCAGCTTGAGCGCGGTCTTTTCGCCGATGCCCGGCACGCCGGGGATGTTGTCCGAGCTGTCGCCCATCAGCGCCTTGATGTCGACCAGGCCCTGCGGCTCGGTGCCGTACTTTTCGCGGAAATATGCCTCGTCGCAGACGACCGTCTCGCTCTTTCCCGCGCGGGAGCTTGCCAGCAGGACGGTGGTGTTTTTGCCGATCAGCTGCAGGCTGTCCCGGTCGCCGGTGGCGATGTAGCACTGGTGGCCCTCCTGCTCGCACATGGCTGAGAGCGTTCCCAGAATGTCGTCGGCCTCATACCCCTCTTTGGTCAGGATGAGGTAACCCAGATCGGTCAGCACCTCCTTGATGAGGGGCAGCTGCTGGACCAGCTCCTGCGGCATCCCCTTGCGCTGCGCCTTGTAGCCGTCAAACATCTGGTGGCGGAAGGTGGGGGCCTTCAGGTCAAAGGCGCAGGCCACCGCGTCGGGCTGCACATCCCCCAGGAGCTTGAGCAGAATATTCATAAAGCCAAAGATGGCGTTGGTGTAGGTGCCGTCCTTGTTGGTCAGCAGCTTGACACCGTAGAAGGCGCGGTTGAGAATACTGTTGGAATCCAGACAAAGCAGTTTCATGCAAACATCCTTTCTGTATCGATGGCGCAAAAAGCGCGTTATTCGTGGGTGGTGGAGCCGCGGTGGTCCTTCATCACAAACCACAGCCGCACAAGATCGCGGTAGTAGGGGACCATCTCCCCGCTGTCCAGCATCCGCTCGATCTCGGCAAGGTCCGCCCACCTGGCGTCCTGCACCTCCTCCGGCTGCAGGCGAAGGTCGCTGATATCCGCTTCCATACGGATAAAGTACCAGTCGTCAAAGCCGCGCTCAAAGTGGGTGGTCAAAAAGGGGCGCTCCTTTGTAAAGTCATGGACAAGCCCCAGCTCCTCGCGCAGCTCGCGGGAAGCGGCAGCAGCGCTGTTTTCCCCGGCCAGGGCGCTGCCCGCCGCCGAGACATCCCAGAGGTTGGGGTAGCCCTCCTTGTCCTTCTGGCGCTGCTGCAGCAAAAGCTGTCCGCGCCCGTTAAAGACGCAGATGTGCACCACCAGATGGTACTCGCCTTCCCCCAGTCCCCCTTCGGACGCCGGTTTGCCGCGCTGGGCCACGCGGCCGGTCCTGACCCGGTCGATGTCATAGATGTCCCAAAGCTCCATCTTCGCCCATCCTCCTTGATCTGATCGGTCGTTACTGCCCTATTATACCACACTTTTCCCGCGATGGCTTGCCTTGCACAAAAAAATCTGCTAGAATAATGCGGATACGCCAACAACACATTTTGATACACCCCATTTCGGAAAGGACGATCCTGATTTTGAATATCGGCAACATCACCCTCCCCAAGACCGCCGGCCTTGCCCCGATGGCGGGCGTGGGGGACCGCGCGTTTCGGGAAATCTGCAAAGAATTTGGCTGCGCCTATGTCGTCAGCGAGATGGCAAGCTCCAAGGGCCTGACATTTCAGGGAACCAAGACCGAGGAGCTGCTCTTTCTCTCGGAAAAGGAGCGACCCGCCGCCATCCAGCTGTTCGGCGACGACCCGCAGATCATGGCGGAAGCGGCAAAGCTCGCCATGAAGTTTCACCCCGACGTCATCGACATCAACATGGGCTGCCCAGCCCCCAAGGTGGCGGGCAACGGCGGCGGCAGCGCGCTGATGAAAAATCCTCCGCTTGCCGGACAGATTGTCAAGGCGGTGTGCGAGGCGGTGGAGGTGCCGGTCACCGTCAAGTTCCGCAAGGGCTGGGACGAAAACTCGGTCAACGCGGTGGAGTTTGCCAAGATCATGGAGGAGAACGGCGCGGCGGCGCTGTGCATCCACGGGCGCACCCGCCAGCAGATGTACGCCCCCAGCGCCGACTGGGAGATCATCCGCAAGGTCAAGGAAGCCGTCTCCATCCCGGTGATGGGCAACGGCGACGTCACCGACGCCCTCTCCTGCAAGCGGATGTACGACGAGACCGGGGTGGACTTTGTGATGATCGGCCGCGGGGCGCAGGGCAAGCCCTGGCTTTTCCGGCAGATCGACCACTACATGCGAACCGGCGAGCTTCTGCCCGACCCGACGCTGGAGGAAAAGATGGAGATTCTGCTGCGGCACATCCGGCTTTTATGCGACTACAAGGGCGAAAAGATCGGCATGAAGGAGGCGCGCAAGCACGCGGCGTGGTACTTTAAGGGCGAGCACGGCAGCGCCGATTTTCGCCGCCGGGCAGGGCAGCTTTCCACCTACGACGATCTTTTACATCTTGCCGCCGAGATGCTGCGGCGCTGATTTTTT
>ERZ1643246.592-NODE-592-length-45472-cov-43.573618_pt1 | contig 45472 bp, 30 predicted proteins | sample MGYA00579265_ERZ1643246 | MGnify/ENA primary metagenome ERZ1643246 (study PRJEB29033, sample SAMEA4952261) | chicken gut metagenome | biome: Broiler Chicken; feature: Gastrointestinal Tract; material: Caecum | place: Ireland | collected 2018 | study: Broiler... | reverse complement strand
TTGAAAGAAAAAGGTTAGTGGATATACTCATTAATATTTTTTATTATGCACATATTGAATAATGTGACTGGAGTTATAATAAATACGGATTTTATGCATAAAAACAGGAGGCAATAGGGGAAAATTATGGAATGGGTAAAAAAATTGCTCTCAAAATGGTGGTTTTATTTGATGATTTTGGGGATTACGTTATTAATTCCATTCATTATTAATGAAGCCTATAAATATGGGAAAGGATACGTTACACTTTGGGGAGCTGAGGATGTTTTATCATTTTATGGTACATATTTATCGTTCTGGGGGACTGTGATTTTAGGGGTTGTTGCAATCTATCAGAATAAAACAGCGCATCGGCTAAACCAACAAATGCAAAAAATGCAACAAGCACAGTTTATTTCGATGGTTTCAGTAGAAGCAGTAGAAGTCAAAAAAAGGGAAGTTAAAGAAGAGGGATGTAGTGAATCTGACAGATTTGAACTCGAATATGTAGATTTAGTAGAAAGAAAAGTATACCCTCAATATTGTTATTATATTGATGTCAAGTTTAAAAATGAGAGTAGTTATCCGATTGTTCAGCTTAATATATATTCCGGAAACCGAAAAAATGGAAATTACAAATTATATGGAATGAAAATGAAAGAAGAAAAAAGCATTTATATAGCTAAGAATTCGGAACAATGGGTAAGAGTCATTGTTCCGAGTTTGATGTTCGAAAAGACAGGTAATACGCAATTGATGTTTAGCATAGATTTTGTAAATATTTTTGATTACACTACACCAGCAAGGTTGTTTATTTTAAATGTAGAAGATGATACCAAAGTCAATAATTATAAATTTAGACTGTCTAAGTTTATAGATATAAATCCTAATAAATAAATTGATTTATAAAATGCAATAAATTCAGAATTATATAGCAATGCTATTCTAGTTACAGGCATGATAAGGATACAAACGAGGGAGAAAAATAGGAATACAATATATACTTATAAGAATGTACCTTATGAATCAATAGAAGTATTGTGGGTACATATCAAAAATTATTCAAAGGAGATATGATAATTGGACAAACTTCGATAAAGGAGAAAGAAAACTTATGGGCATTAAATTACTATATATTTGGAATGGAAATTTTGGAAACTCTAGTTTATACAATAAGGGGTTTATTATAAATAGCAAATATTATGTGGAATATAATCATAATAACGGAACAATTTATATTGAAAAAAACGAAAATTATATTCCTGATTTCTGGGGAAATAGTATTACTGATTGCTTTGCTATTGTAGGTGAAAACGGAACTGGAAAAACTATGGTGATGAATTTATTGATGGATTTATGCAGTGCAATAAAAGGTAAAGGAAAGCCAGGATACAAATGTTTTTTTATATTTGAAGATGAGGAATCTGAGAAAATATATCTGAATTTTTTTGGAATTATTCCTCCAGAGGAGAACAAAATTAATATTAAAGTTCCTTATGAAATAAATAAGGAAAAAATAGATGACTTATTCGATAACTTTCATATTGCATATTTTCATAATCTGTTAAATAGAAAAGATTATTTTTCGAAAGACAGGTGTATATATGATTTTTCAATTGGTCAGATGATTAATTACAGTGCCAAAGTAGTATCTGACATGAAGTATGATGGATTGTCGAAGGATAAGGCAATAAATTATTTTAATTATGATGGATTATCGGAGGATAAGATAATAAATTATTTTAATAATGAAGATTTTAAATTGGTTGAGTTCTTATACACATATGTAGCGGACAAATCAGAAGATATTCCTTTTGTTATACCAAAAAAAATCTATATAGAAATTGTAGATGAAAGCCATAATACAGATTTTTTAATTAATGAAGCGAAAAAAAATAAGTGGGGAGTTAATGAAAAAAATGCCTTATCTAAAGTTGATGAATACTGCGGAAAGTTAACTACATTTTTTAAACAAACAGAAAGTGGATGGATAATTAATACGATTAGGCAGTTATTGATGAATTGTTTTAAATCAATCATTTTTCCTAGTGTAGCAACAAATAACATAAATATAGAATATGCAGAGTCATTTAATAAAATGGCAGGACAATTATGTCTAAAAGCTAAAGAAGGATTAGAACAATACAAAATTTACGATCTTTTACTAGAAGAATTAGAGAAACTAGATGAGGATATAGATAAAGGACCTACAATTGGAGCTACGAAAAGATTTATAGAATGGCTAAGGAACAATGAATCATTTATTATGGAAATTGAAAATATGGGAAGAATAGAGGTGGACACGGATAAAGATAAAGAAAACTTTATGAAAGATTTGGTGGAGCTATATGTTCCAGTTTGTTTAGCTTTCCCATTTTATATTTTCTCTTTTAATTTAAGTGCTGGTGAATATAACTTCCTCTCTCTTTTTTCGAATTTGTATTATATGAAAAAAGAGGAAAATACTGCCTGGCATAATGTTTTTGCTTATCCAGCTATCGAAAAAAATAGTAGTATCTTACTGATTTTCGATGAAGCTGAATTGTCAATGCATCCCAGATGGCAGCGTGAATATATGAAATGGATTCTTCAATTTTGTGATGCTTTTTTTAAGGAGGAAAGTGTTCAAATTATTGTCACAACGCATTCACCTATATTATTGTCGGATTTCCCATCCCAAAATGTACTTTATCTAAAAAAGGATAAGGAAGGACTTTTAGATACTAATTATAATTGGCGGAAAACTTTTGGAAATAATATACATACAATATATTTGAATTCATTTTTTTTAGATGATCAAGGGACAATGGGAGCATTTGCAGAACAGAAAATAAATGGAATAGCAAGGCAACTCTCAAACAGCACAGATATTCAAGAGGACCAAGATCAATTAAAAAAAGAGATTGAGTTTATAGGGGAAGGGATTGTAAGAACAAAACTTTTGGAGTTATATTATGAAAAAACTGGTAAACACATAAAAGATGATAATATGAGAGTGTCGAATAAAAATGAAGCCATAGAAAAGACAATTGAAATTTTAAAGCAACAGAAAAAGAATTTGGAAGAAATGATAGATAAGTTGGAGGCACAGAATGATTAAGATTGTTCTGGATAAAGAAACACAAAAGGCTATTAAAAGTATTCACTGGGAGGATGCTCAAACAGCACAGACTGGTTTGGTAAAGCGTTTAGAAAAGGATGAAATTAGGGACTGGTTAAGAGAAGAATATACATTTCTTTACGACTACTTTTATAATTCGATGGGGAAACTTGAGAAGGAGAAAGTGAAAGAGTTACTTTTTCTAAACCGTGTTGAAATGAAAAAACTTATAAGTAAGTGGAAGGCTTTAGGGAAAAAAGATTCTGAAGAATTACTGAAAAGAGTTTTTCTATATGATAATTTTTCTAATAGAAAAGTTGCGAGCAAAATATTACGCAAAATGAAGGTCGAAGTTTGCCCATATTGTAATCGTCAATATATACATACTGTTAAAAGTGGGAAAGTTAGAGCTCAGTTCGATCATTATTATCCTAAAAGCCTTTATCCATACTTGGCTTTATCTTTATATAACATGATTCCTAGCTGCGCAGTTTGTAATACGGCAAAATCTTCTTTAGATACTATGAAGACTCCGGTGTTATATCCTTATGACGAAGAATTTGGCCATGAAACTAAATTTGTCTTAGAGGTTCAAGATGATGATTATGTGAAAGTGTGGCAAGGGGTGTCTAATAGATTTTCAATAAGGATTAAAGCTAAAGAAGGAACAATTAGAGGTGCAATTGACAACCAAAATATTAAACTTCATTTAGAAGAATTGTATAATGAACATAAAAATTTTGTGATGGATATAATAAAATCCAAGAATATAAATTCACCTGACAGAATACATGAACTTTATTTACATTATAGTAGTATATTTGATTCGGAGAATGAAATTAAAGGGTTATTATATATGACTAATTTAGAAATCGAAAATTGGGGGAAAAGGCCATTAACAAAATTGATATATGATATTGATCACCAGTTTGATTTTGGAAAGTAAAAATGCAGCAAAGGGGTGGAAGAGATGAACTATTCAGATGAAAATTTGCCATATAATGAAAAAAGAATTCCTTTTGTTGAAAAATTTATGGTGCCACAATTATATGATTTGTTCAAGTTTGGTGGCGGTACTGTAAAAGATGATGAAAGAGGTATAAAAAGAATGCTGCAGTATTTTCCTGATTTTTTTACAGAAGAGCAGCTTAGAAATAATATGCAGCACTATAATCTTTCCAGAATGTTTGAGCTGGTTAAGCAGTATTTTGAAAAGGAATATGGCTATAAAGTTGATGATATTACATTGAGCAATCGATATCAGCACACCATTAACAGCTACATATATGATGATAAAGAGAATCCGGCATTTATCCATATAGACGAGCTTTTTGAATCGACGGTCATATCCTTTTTGCTGGTTATGTTTAAGTGGTCTAAGGATTTTGATAATCTGGATGTCTACAGTGAATGTTTTCGATATACATTGTTTTTAATGAATGAGGTCTGTATTTTCGGAAATATGCAGGGACAATATGCAAATGATGTTCTTCTTCATCTTGTAACCGGTGATGTACAGATTCTACAGCTGGCAGAAGACTGCTATTGGACAATTGTTGTCTTTAGTCTGGCCCACGAAGTAGCACATGCTTATCTGGCTGATATTGGAAAACACTATTCTGAGAAACATCCGGAAAAAGAAGAATTCGACGCTGATATGATCGCATACCATATTGTTCTTAAAATCATGATGGAAAACAGTGGCGAAAATAAAATACTGGAGGAGTATACGTATCTTGCTCCTATGATGTATATGGATTTTTTTGATTTATATTATTATACGGACAGAGTATTATACAAGTCCTGGTTTTATGATCCGGAGCATCCACTGCCAATTGAAAGAAAGAATCGGCTGTTTGCAGTTGTGGATAAGGACGAGTATGAGTTGGACACTATAGAAGGCAATCATCTGTATGGCGGATTTCTGGATGTGTACGATGAATATAAAGATCAATTGCTTTTAAAGATGGAAAGAGGAAAATTGGATAAGATTATACATATGGATAAAAGAAAAATGATGAGAGGAGCCCAGGAATGACAAGGCAGGAAGCGATAGAGTTTGATGATGAATTGAAAACGAAATTAATGAAGGCATCTGCAGAGCTGGGAATGGATGAAAAAACCGGTGCCGGTATTGTAGATCGTTATATTATGGTAATCCCAGATGATGATAGAAAAGGGATGATTTTTCTGGGAAATGATGCTGTTTCCTATAAATTAGGAAATGTCAGATTGGACCTGAAGAAAGCAATAGCTGCAGGGCTGGAACTGGTGGCTGCTATTAATCATCCTGAGAATCTTTTTAATTATCTGCAATTGGTAATTGTTGCAGCCTTTTTTGTGCAGAAGTCAACAGGAAGAGCTATAGGTAAAACTGAGGCATATATGGTCTATTATCTCCATATAAGAAATGGTTATGAGATTGGCATGGATGAAGATTTACTTGTTAAAGAGTTTTCAACATGGTATCAAGAGTATAATGGACAAGCCACAGCAGAATCCGAGATTAGAACCGCTGTTGATAATTTATATAACCAGAAAATTTTGGATATAAATTCTGGGAAGATTTATTTGAAAGAGCGGGTTGTAGGTCGTATATAGGTTTGAAGCTAAGGAGTGAAGAAAGTAATACTAATATAACTGTAATAGAGGAAGAAAGAATATGACAAAAGATAGATAATTTTATTAAATTTTCGATAACCGCAGATGCTCTAGATTTGCAATTAACTCTAGTAGTTAGAAAATGCTGGAGGTAATTTAAACGGAGAGATGGATTCAAAACTATAAAGAAGATGGGCGGATATACTGAGGCAATATCAAGAAATTTAGATTTTTGAAAACCAATTCATTTTTATGGTTAAGCGAATTTAATATGTCGGTTCAAGCACAAATCATATGGAATAGTATTTTATGCATTAATGAAAGGTCAATTACAATGGGGAAAAAGAAAAAACAGCACTATGTACCTCAGTGCTATTTGGAAAATTGGAGCATTCCGAAGACACATCAATTATATGTTTATGATAAGATACAACAAAAAATTAGGAAAAGTAACATTACTGATTGTGCATCGGAAAATTATTTTTATGATTTTAAATTTGATAAAGATTTATCAATGGATATTATGAAAATGATTGGTTGTTCTGTTAAAAGTGCCCCAGAGTCTTTTGATGATAGGCAGTATATAGAAAATTATTTTTCTGATCAAATTGAAGGAAAATATAAAAAATATCTTGAGGAAATTATCAAAAAAGTTAGATCATGGTCTTTGTGGCAGTTGAAAAACTGCTATTTTATATCAGAAGAAGAGAAGAGGATATTTTCTTTTTTTATGGCTATACAGTATATCCGAGTTAAATCTGTAAGAGAGATGCTGTTTGATGCAACGAATTGCCTTGAAAAGGTATTAACAGAAATGGACGCTCCACCAGAAGTGATAAAGAAATATTGCGTTGATAAGTTAAAATTATCAAATATTCATAAGGAAATGATCTTGAATCAAAATGAAATAAAACATCTTTCCGGTATATTTTCTAATTATGTGTGGCTTTTAAGAATAAATAGGACAAACAATGTATTTTTCACATCTGATAATCCAATTGGGGCAATTCCACATAAACACCATCCGTATATCTCAACTGCTGGATTGCAATCAGAAGGCGTAGAAATTTGTTTCCCAATATCACCTAAAATAATGCTTTCTATGTTCGAAAAAAAATATCATTGTATGCTTGCAAAATACGATAGAAGAATATTGGATATGGAGAATGATGAAGACGTTGAATATTATAATAAGATTTGTGCACAACAGAGTACAAGATGTATTTTTTCATGCGAGGATGAATTTTCGTCGATAGAAAGAGTGCTAAAGAAGAATCCAAATGCTTTAAACAGGCCACAGACAATTATAGAATGGGCAGGAAAAACATTTACGCCAAATAAGTTATAAAATTAGTTGTATGGAATGAGCGATGATATAAAACTATGTTATGTGGGATGTATAATATCACATGATATGTCAAATAGGGGGCGAAAATATGTTTGGAACAGTTATTATTGATGCATATAGAAAAGAAGAAGCTTTAGAGATGGCTGAGGCTATAGATGATTTATGTGGTCCTAATGACAATTATGGTTGGGCATCTGCCGGTATTTATTGTTTTTGGGATTATTATATTGAAGAAATTTTATATATTGGTTTAGCAGGCGATTTGGCAGAGAGATTTAAGCAGCATAATGGAATTTTACCAATTAAAGAGGGATCAAAGCAGAAAAAAATAGAAGAATATTTTTCGAGAAATGAACGTCTTGGATATACGATATTTGTACAATCTCCACTGTCTCAGCCGCTAGTACATAGAAATCAAAAAAGGTATCAAAATTTTGCGCAACAAAATCATTCGCCTGTGGAGGATATGATATCTGATGAGGGAAAAGAAAACATTAAGGTGGTAGAGGGAATATTAATAGAAGCTTATCGTAGAAAATATGGTCATTTCCCACCATGGAATAATATGGGTGGTTCGGTAGTTGGCCAAAAAAGAGTAATGCCTAACAATATAAATATAGTCAAGAGTTTTTGCAGCCCGGATGATTATTATATAAATCCGATAGTATCTCGGTCAACGATTAGAGAATTATCTCAAAATCCTGAATGGGCATGGTATGAAAACTATTTACACGGAGTGAGAATGAATATATTGATGTTAGGGATGGAGTATCAAGAAGCATTGGACGTTGTTAGAAAAAATGACATTCTGAATACCTATGATAAGATCATAAAAAGCGGATATTCAAAGAAAAAATTGATTATATAAAAAGTAGAAGTGGCATTTTTATATTTAGATATATTCACAAAGTTTAAAAGCGTTGAATAATAGTACTGGTATGCTATAATCATAATAGGGTGTTTTGGAGGGTGATAGAAAAATTCTGTCAAAGGGTTTTCTGTTGCCTTTTTTATTACATGAAAGGGAAAAGTGTGAAAGAACGGAATGGTGAAAATATTTGCTTTGCCTGCGAATGAAGGCGATTTTATATGGATTTGCTATGGCGAAAATGAAGTGTATAGCCACATCTTGATCGATGGAGGCACTAAAGACTGCGGGGAAGAATATGCATCAATTATTAAGATCATTGATGAGCGTAAAGAAAAAATAGAGGCACTTGTATTGACCCACGTAGATTATGACCATATACAAGGAGCAATAGAGGGAATTTGTAGAACCTCCGATGATTTATTAAAGAGAACAGTGAAAAAAATTTATTTTAATACATGTCGAGGTATTCGAAGAAATCTCAAAGAGACGAGGGAATTTTCAGAAGGTACTGATTGCGTGGAAGACCAGATTTGTGTAAACCAGAATTATAAACAATATAGTGTGGGGGATGGAATCAAATTTTTGGATCTATTATCAGAGAAAGGATTGAAAGACCGTTTAGTAGACTATGTTGTATATGGAGAACAAGCCGTTTTACCTAATGATGCAATAATACGATTTATTAGTCCTGGAGAAAAAGAATTAATAAAGTTTGCAAACCATTGGGAAAAGTATGAAAGAGAAAACGAGTATGTTCAATATGCAAGTAATCTTGATATGGTGAAAAGAAATTTAGCTGATTTAATGAACGAAAATTTGGTAAGCGATCAATCTATAAATAATGCTTCTTCGATAGCTTTTATTTTTGAATACCAGAGTATAAAGCTGGCTTTTTTGGGAGATGCAAGACCATCAGTGTGCTTGCAAGGAATTAAAAAAATCAACGATGCAGATCATTTAGAGGTCGATTTATTAAAATTGTCACATCATGGTAGCAGAAGTAATACTTCCGATCCTTTGCTAAGGACGATTAAGACGAATAACTATTTATTGAGTACAAACGGTCATCATAAGAAGGTACCCAATAAAGTTGTGATTTCTCATCTGCTGAAAAATGCAGGTGAAAAAGGCGTTAACCTGTATTGTAATTATGACTGGTATAATACAGAATACCATGAAAGATATTTTACATTTGAGGATCGTAAAGAGTTTTTAGATACGAAGAAATTGTCTTTGCATCTGTTAGATGACCAAGCTTTAGAGATAAAGGATGGATGTTATATATATGGAGAATACGGAATGTTTTGAGATAATTAATCGGCTGTCAGTAAGGATTGCTATAGTTAATGGGGACGAATTGAAAGGGTCTGGAATCTTGTTTTTGAGACATGCAGGAGAAATGGCAGTAGTTTTTACAGCTGCACATGTGATAGCCGACATATTCAGAGAAAATGAATCAAAAGTATGTTTGTCACTAGGATGCACAGATAGTTTGGGAAATCCTCAGGAAATTGATGTTGAAGTAAAATTAGTTAAAAATATTTCAGATTTTGTGCCAGATGAGGGAATAGCTTATATCCATCCTGAATATACGGTATCAGAGTCTAATCCTATTTCTGATATTGCCATGATTCTTGTTCCGTGGCAAAAATGGATGAACACACAGAATTATATGCAAATAGCTCAGGGAACGTTTGAAGAGGAAGTATATGGTTACGGGTTCCCGGAGTCTATGGATAAAGAATGCGAAAAACAATGTTCTAGTTTTCTTGCGGGAAAACGAAAATTGCAAGGGAAAATTAACAATGTGGTCAATAATCAGACATATTCTATAGAATATAATTTTAACTCAACGGAGAGAGCTGTTTCTCGCAGTTGTAGTATGAGAGGATTTTCGGGAACAGGATTATTTTCATTCAAGAATAATAGTATTAATTTAATATGTGTTATTTCAGGAGAATGTGGGGATAGGTCTGCAGGAACATTGTTATGGGCCACTTCTTCTGAAAAGTGCAGAGAATTACTGGAGCTCGCTAATCTGAATATAGAGTATCCGCCTTCTTATGAACGGTATAAAGAAATGGTCATTTCTGCTTTTCCTCGTGTCCGTAGAGATGCAAAAAGGCTATTTATTGATGCTTATGAAGAGTTGGTAGATGATTATCATTTGTTACCAGAAAACAGTGTTGAAAAATGGTATGAGGAATTAGCATGTAAAAGTAATCGGAAGAGCTGTGACGACTTCTGGATTGGTAAATTAAAGCTTATGGTTATATTGTATGGTTCAGGATTTATTTCTGGTGATAATGTAACTAAACCAGTAATAAACATGCCAACTCCCTATGAGGATGATAAAGTTGAAATAGAATATATTTGCGCTGAAGAAGAAGCAGAATCCATTTTGGGGCGTTTTATAGAAACAGAATATTTCGCAAAACAAGGAAAAGTAAAAAATGGAACAATATTTGTATTCAATAGTAAAAATAAAGCTTTATTCCTGTATAAAAGAAAGGACTGCCGTGAGGTTATAAGAGATATTACCGAAAGTAAAAACTATTCTACGAGAATGATACAGAGAAAACTAGGACAGTTCTTATTTGATGATGAGAATGAATCAGACGATTTTGATATTATTGATGGCGTACCAGTACAATGTAATTTAGCTGCTATTGAGATTGAGAGTTTAGCAGCTACGATGGATGAAAACGGACTTAACAAAGATTTATTGCAGGATAAAGTAGAGGGGGTACTAAGACAATTATGGGCAGTTTAGTCAATTTAGAAAATTGGGAATTAAAAGATAAATTAGAGAATAAATGGGGATGCAAATGCAGTTACTATACACGTAAAATGTATGCAGATACCCCATACCATTCACACATATTTATTTGTGTGTTTCCTGAGTTGGAAAATTTGTATCAAAATTGGAAAGAGATAAATTATTATGTGGCAGTAAAACATCAAGCTAAAGTAGAATCGGTCATAGAGAAAAGTAATTTTTACATTTGCATGTTTACTTCAGAAAAATTAGAGCTTGAAAAAAAGAATCAAATAGAAGAAGATTCTTTCTCTGCAAAGAAATATGTGTTTGAACAGAAGTATAACACTGATGAAGAATATCAGCAAGAAGTCGAAAGAAAAATATTTAAAATTGACATACAAGCTCCATTAGATGCTGTTCCCAAGTTGGAGAGCCTGACATTGAAAAACTTTCGTAAATATGAAGGCAAGAAAGTAATCGGATTTAACGATAGAAATGGACAGCCGGCAAGTTTTGTTTTAATTTACGCAAAAAATGGAATGGGAAAAACCAGTATATTTGATGGGATTGAATATGCGCTTAAAGGAGAAGTGGAACGCATAAGAAAACTTAATGCTAAGGAAAAAGAAAAAATGAGGGGGCCAATCTACCATCATCGAGATCATAGCGATGAAGAGGCTTATGTGGTGATAAATCTAAATAATGGTAAATTAATAAGAAGAAAAGTTGCTAATGTATCTAAAGATGGAAATGATTGTAGAATTGTTCCCGCAAATCTGGGAAGTGAAATTACGGGAAGAAAAGATCAAAGAAAAATCTGGGATCAACTTATTCTCCCTCATGATAAAATAGATAGTTTTATTTCTGCAAAGTCCCCAACTGCTCAGTTTGAAGAGTGGACAGATAGTGCAGCTCCTCTTGTCAATGAACGAGAAGATTTTATTAATTCATATAATACGTTTAAAAGTAAAAAAAATGAATTGACTAAACTTGAGGAGAAAAAGTACATACTAGAAAGCAAATTGGAACAGGTGATGAATGATAAGCTTTCTATGCTAAAAATAGTGGATCTTATAGATAAGTATAATGCATTTCCCCAACAAAGTAGAGCCTTATTTTTTGATAGCCAAAACGCAGGTGTTCCAGAATATGATGAACTAATTAATAATGTACAGATATATGAAAGAGAGATTAAATATGTTGTTTTGGAAGATCTATCTAAAAAAATTGGGCTGGGGGAAAGTATTTTAGAGATTGGTGTACCTTATTGTCAGCAACAATTATATACAATTGGGCAAGTCAAAGATTCTGTGCAAGAATATGAAATAAAACTTAAAAGAAAAAAAGAACTAGATGTTCTTATTGAAAACGCAAAAGAACAGAAATTAAGAAATAGTGTATTAAAAGGAAAACTAGCGCCATTAGAACTTATTGAGTTAACAGGATATGATAAAGTAAAAGAGGGGTTATACACTTATCAAGAGTTAGAAAATAGAGAGTTTAGTTTGACCAAAACACTTGAGTCTCTTTTGCGGGAGTACGAAGATATTTTGAATCAATCTCAGGAAATTACTGAACAACTAAATAAGTTGAAAGAAGGATTGCTGACCGAGGAAAAACTGCAAAAGATATATTCTAATGCAGAGCAATACGATTATCACAAAGAACGTATACGTTATATAGAAAGAAAGCTGGCAGAAGTAAAAGAACAGATAGAGCAAGACAAGAAGATTTTATCAGAAAAAAGAGAAAAACTTGAACAGATTGAAAATCTGAGGATTCCTGACAATATTGAGGATATAAAAGAGCAGACTTTTTTTGAAATTGTTCAATTTTTTGGAAAGAGTATACAAGAGGATATATTTCAGTTAAAAAATGAATACGAGATTCAAATTAAAAAAATCGAAATTTATCAAAATCAATTAGATAAAATTGAACAAAATAATAAAGAAGTTCGCGATATCTGTGAAAAAGCGAAAAAATATTTGCAGCTTAATAGAGAAGAAAAAGTTTGTCCGCTGTGCCATACAAAGTTTGAGAGTTGGGAAGAATTGTTTTCGTCTATTAATCGTGTAAACGAAGATAATACCGAAAGTTTGAATAAAAATCTATATTTGGCTCAATGCGGATTGAAAAAAATAATAGAGCGATATGACTTATTATTACAGAAATTTCAGAAAAGTAAGAATAATCAAAAAGCGGATTTGTTAGAGGAGATATCTCAATCGGAAAAAATTCTAAACAGTTACATATCTAAACAAAATGATTATATGATGCAAAAAAACGAATCAGAACAGAAAATAGCTGCTTTGCATATGTGGTTTGCTGAGCAAGGTGTAATTTTAAATACTTATTCTACGAAAGCAGTAGAAGAATGGGAAAAATTGCAGAGAAAAACTATATCGGATTATGAAGAATGTCAGGAACGTCTACAGGGGAAGAAAGGTGTAATAAATGATTCGTTGAATGCCACAAAAAAAGTTTTAAATGATGTGACAAAGAAAAAAGAGCATTTTGTGAAAGAGCCAGAGTTATTTTCAAATATCATGTTTCTTCGGGAAAAAACGGAAAACTATGATTTCTATAGAGAATTAAATAATCTTCGGGAAGAAAATAAAAGTTGTCTAGATGAAATAGAAAAATTAAATGCTCAAATTAGTACCTATAATGATGTTGTTGCTGTTACAGAGGAAAGCTGTGTTGAACTTCGAGATAGTTTGTTAAAAAAGTTAGAGAATCTGAAGAAAATGAAGACTATGAGTGAGCTGTTTGAAAATTTCACTGAAGAGGGAGTGTTGCGTGATTTAGAAAAATGGAAACAGCTTATGGAAAGTTATAAAAAACAAGTGGAGTATTTAGAGCAGATCCAGGAAGAAAATAGTGCACGAAACTATTTCGAGAAATATAAGGATGTGACAAAACAAATAGACGATATTGAGACAGTTTTTGAAGCCACCCAAAAAGAGACTGATGAAGCAGAAGGTTATTTTCTGATTGCTAAGGGAATTTTTGAGGAAAGGTTAAAGGATTATTTTAGTCAGAATATAATGAACGAAATATATCAGAAGATTGATCCACATGATTTTATGAAAAATGTTGATTACCACTTGTCTTTTAGTGAAAAAGATGAGCCGCAGCTTTATATTGTGGTAAATGAACAGATCGACGGAGAAGCAGAATCATACCGTCCGGAATGGTATTTTAGTACAGCTCAATTAAACACTGTTGCCTTCAGCTCATTCTTTGGAAGGGCATTATCTACAAAAAATCTTGCTTTTAGAACAATTTTTGTTGATGATCCGATTAGCCATTTCGATGATATGAATGTGCTGGGTTTTTCAGATATGATTCGGAGTATTATAGAATCTATGGACTGCCAGATAATTATGTCTACTCATGATAGAAAAATATATAATATTTTGAGGCGAAAACTAGATGATCAATATTATAGTTCTTGTTTCATTGATCTAGTGAAGTATGAGTAAATAGAAAAGAAGACTACAAATAAATGAAATGCTAAATAAATTTTATAGTTGTTTTAGGAGGTATTGATGTAAAAGTATATACAAATAGGATAGATAATAAGTGAGTTGGAAAAAGTTTATACTTTCACATATGGTTGCGAATGGTATGTCTGGAAACGTTTGAAAGTGTTCGTGTTGTGGTATGTCTTTTAGCATAAGTGCCTATCTATATAATGCTTATGAAGAAAGTAGAAAAATGGATCAAGGAGTTGGGGACGAGCCTTGTAGTGACCCTGTTCCAATAATTTCAATCAGATGGCCTTACGTTAACATCTACAGGATGTAGGTGCATTTGGAGAAAATAGATGTATGCGGTGAAACTTTGAAAAGTTGAGGGGGTAGGTGTCGGAGGTCCTATGAAAGTTTTCTTCAATGGTAGCTAAGTAAGATGAGGAGATATATTCGTTGACAGATAGTATGCTGCTCTGTTCTTTTACCATTTTTGCTGTATTGACCAGCTTGACTAAAAAATATTACATTATGTAAAGTAATAGTATAGTACAATTAAAGGAGTTAATGCTCATGATAAATAATGATAATATATTACTTGATGGTATTATTGATGATATCATTACAACAAATCAATTAAATAATAGTGATGAAAATAGAGGAAAAGTTTTTGAAGAATTTGCTATTTCTGAACTCCTTAAAACTTATGATTTAACTCATGAACAAATATTAGATGGTTTAGTAGATGGTGGCGATGATGGTGGGATTGATGGCTTATATTTTTTTGTTAACGGGAATTATATTTCTGACAAATCCAGCTCGCTCCCAAAAACAAATGCCATATTGGAAATCTATATAATAACATGCAAACATCATGATACATATGCACTTTCACCATTAGAGAGCATGGATTCTTCTTTAACCGAACTATTTAATTTAGGAATTAAAACAGATGATTTAAAGAGCAAGTATAAAACGGACATATTAAAAAAGAGGGAACTTTTAGTATTTTTATATCGTAAATTAGCTCCGGCATTAATGAAATGTTCTGTATTTATTAGATATATTTCACGTGGAATCGCAACAACTGTAGCTGATAACATTATAGCCAAAGGAAAGAAAATCGAGGCAACTTGTTCAGGACTCTTTTTGGGCTCTATCGCAGAAATGCAATTTATTGGATCAAAAGAATTAATGATGTTTTACCGTAATAAGCGGAATGGAACAATAGAGTTAAATACACAGAAGGTCTTCCAGAATGGAGATGATTTTGTAGCCTTAGTAAGATTAAGCGACTATTTTAGATTTATAACGGATTCAGAACAGAAACTAAAACGCTATTTTTTTGAAGAAAATGTTAGAGATTATCTTGGAGCTAATAGAACCAATACGGATATAATGGATACTTTATCTTCATCTGATTCAACGGACTTTTGGTTATATAATAATGGCATAACAATACTTGCTTCCAGAGCACTCCTTTATGATAGAATAATTGAAGCAGAGAATATACAAATCGTTAATGGTCTACAAACGACTAATAGTATATATAATTATTTTATTAGTGGTGGAAATGATGACCAGCAAAGAAGTGTATTAGTAAAAATAATTGTTTCAACAGACACTGAAGTGAGGAAAAAGATAATCCAAGCTACTAATAATCAATCGCTTATTCCTTTATATTCATTACACGCTACCGATAAAATCCAAAAAGATATTGAAGATACTTTATATAAAAATAATTTGTACTACGAAAGAAAAGATAAATATTATCAAAATATGGGGATCCCTAAACAGGATGTTCTTACACCATTATATTTAGCCAGTGGTTTTACAAGTCTGATTTTAAAATTACCACATAGGGCTGTTGCATTAAAATCAAAGTTTATGAACAAACCTAAACAATATAGCAAAATATTTAATGAACATATAGATATTAGAGTTTGGATTAATATTGCAAAAATATTAAAGGCAACTGATAGAATAACTCCGCTATTTAAAGGAAATATAAGTACTTCGAGTGAGAAGTATTTGAAATCAATACGTCCAATAGTATCTCTTGTTGCTACAGCTAGAGTAGTTGGAAAATTTGGTTTTGGAATTAACGATCTTATCCGAATGGATATAGAAGATTACACAGATGATATAATATCTGATGTAACACGAAATACTATAGAAATACTTAATGAAAATAATATACGAGGTATAAGAAATCTTTCAAGCAGGACAAAAACGAATTTAGTATTGGAAAAATTGGCTCAAATTTATAATCTTTCTGATTTTGCTAGTATAGAACGGCGAAATGATTTCATTTATGATGATTATATGATTGATGATGATTTTCTTGAAGTAGTAAAAAATAAACTGCCTTCTCAGCCATGGCCTAATGGAATTCATAAAGTGATTGCCACTGAATTGGGGTGCTCAAATTCAAAAGTATCTCGTGCAATTAACACCTTAATTGCCAAAGGAATGTTTAAGCAACAAACTAACAATACTATTTTAAATACTTAATTATCATTATTTTAGATGAGAGGAAGAGTCTGTAAATATTATTCTTCTATAATGAGAAGCGATGAAAGAGTTGAAATTAAGTATTACATTCTTGATTTACTATTTGATGGATTACCCAATTGTATATTACGGTGAAAATGTACCCCTGTTCCGAAGGGAAGAATATTGGAAGTCCGGGACCATGATACTGCGAGTTCGGAACAGGGATACCGCACTTAAGTGATTGTTACTTGCGAGTTTACTCGCATAATGCAGGATCTAATCCATATACTTTCCGCTTCGGTGGGCCTCGCAGAAGCCATTCATCGATGATCAGCAGAATCGGATTGGGATTTCCCGAGGCAGTTGCCGTAAAGGAGAGTGATCTCCGCCAGGCGGCTTTCAAACGGGCAACGGAATGTTTGTCGGTCAATTTCAAAAGACCTATACAGCCGAGGGAGGACTGTTGTTCTACACATTTGGAAGTAAGGAATGCATCGACTGCTTTATAGGTACTGGCGCTGATCCGCTTCGCCCATTTGTGGAAGCGGTCTACATTCCATTCCAAATACTGCTGGTGAGAAGTAGGAAAATGTAAACAAAGCGAGAGTGTATAAAAATGAGATGATTTGAGTAGATGATCAATATATTTCTGATGATTGTTAAGGGAGAAAAGCAGATATTTAGTGCTACATGAACTACATATGTAAATGGTGTTAAAATGGCTATTTTATGCAGGTTATATATAGAACATATTATCAAAAATAGATGTGTATTGTGTGGAAAGCCTGTAAAATGGCCATTTTCACTCTTTGAGTGGTGCCGAAAATTATCTCCGGCCTTCATATGTCGTTTATCGGCATGGGGATTTACGGCATTCTGAGAAAAGCAGGGCTTTCCTTTATCCCTGCGGGGATCATGGGAAGTGTGGTGCTGGGGCTGTATACTCTGATGATCGGAGCCGGTGTGTCCAGTCTCAGAGCGCTTGTTATGTTTTTGATGCGGATCGGGGCGGATATGACAGGAAGGGATTATGACCTTCCGACAAGCCTTTCCCTGGCGGCCGCGGCAGTCTGCGCATGGCAGCCGCTCTATCTGGCAGATGCTGGATTCCTGCTGTCCTTTGGAGCAATTCTCGGAATCTGTCTTTTCAGTCCTGTCTTTTCAGAAATGTTCACCGGAGAAAAGCAAAAGCAGAAGAACAGCAGAAACGGGGACGTGAGCCTGCGGGAAAAGCTTAGGAGGGCTGTCCTGGGACTGGCGGAAAGTCTAAGTTCCAGCATGGCGGTCAGTCTGATGCTCCTGGGACCGACGCTGTATTTCTATTTTGAGATCCCGCCTTACTCGGTGTTCCTGAATATCCTGGTGATTCCGGTGATGCCGCTTGCCATGGGGGCAGGGCTTGCCGGTCTGCTGCTCTGTCCGGTGTCAGAGCCGGCAGGCGCCGCTGTCCTTCAGGTCTGCCGCGGAGTCCTGTGGTTTTACGACAGGGCTTGTACTGCGGCCGGAAACCTTCCGGGGAGCCGGATTGTTACCGGACAGCCGGACTTATCCTGGCTGTTCATCTATTACAGTATGCTTTTCCTGCTCGCTGCAGGATTTTTTCGCCTCCTGGAAGTGCGCAGGAGGGAGGGAGAACGGTTCAGGAGAAGAAAGCTGATCCGGGGGACAGGGGCGGTCCTGCTCCTGTTCGGAGGGATCATGACAGTAGCGTGCAGGGCGGGACATGCAGGGAAAAATGAAGTCCGGGTGACAGTGCTGGATGTGGGACAGGGGGATGGGATCCACGTCCGGGGACCATCGGGGATCAATTATTTTATTGACGGGGGGAGCAGTGATGTCTCGTCAGTGGGAATATACCGGATCGAGCCGTATCTTCTGAGCAGAGCTGTGGACTATCTGGATTATGTCTTTGTCACCCATGGAGATCTGGATCATTACAGCGGGATCATGGAGCTGATGGAGGATCAGGAACTCGGAGTCCGTATCCGCACGCTCGTGCTGCCACCGGAAGAGTACCGGGATGAGAGGCTTCGGGAACTGGGACGGACAGCGGCTGTGAACGGGATACGCGTTGCCGAGATCGCTGCAGGGCAGTCCCTGGAGGAAAAGAACGGAAGATTTTCCATTGCCTGCCTTGCTCCGGAGACGGGAGCGGGGATTCAGCCCGGAAACGCGGCATCCCTGGTGCTGGAGCTGAGATTCGGGGCGTTCGGCATGCTGCTGACAGGAGATGTGGAGGCGGAAGGGGAAGAGGCTCTTTTGAAGAGCGGGCGCCTGGGACAATGCCAGATCCTCAAGGCGGCCCACCACGGATCGAAAAATTCCGGTTCGGAAGCATTTCTGGAAAAAGTCAGACCGGCTGTGGCGATTATATCTGCGGGTGTGGGAAACAGATATGGACATCCTCACCGGGAGACACTGGAAAGGCTTTCCGAGGCTGGATGCAGCGTTTGTTCCACGCAGGTATCAGGCGCTGTCACAGTTGTAAGCGACGGAAATTCGATCAGGCTTGGAGGCTTTCTCGGGACAGACGAAAAAACACAGGATGGGAGCTAAGGCCGCGCAGAGGAGCGAACCGGCGGCGTCCGCCTGTACCGGCAGACGGTTTTCTTCTTTACACAACAGAAACTCTTGTCAAAACAATCCTGTTTCTTATATAATAGAGAAGTTATGAAAAGCTTGAATGAAGATTTAAAAACAGGAAATTTTAAACAGATCTATCTTCTCTACGGGGAGGAGGGCTATCTGAAGAAGCAGTATAAAGAGCGCTTTGTCAAGGCTATGGTCGCCGAGGGCGATACCATGAATTATGCCTATTATGAAGGCAGGAATACAGACGTAAAGCAGGTGATCGACCTGGCAGAGACCATGCCCTTCTTTGCGGAACGCAGGCTGATCGTGTTTGAGAACACAGGCTTTTTCAAAAACGCGGGGGCAGAACTGGCGGACTATATCAAGGAAATGCCGGAGACGACGTACTTTATTTTCGTGGAAAATGAAGTGGACAAGCGCAGTAAGCTGTATAAGGCAGTGAAGGCGAAAGGGCATATCGTTGAGCTTTCCGCTCAGGATGAAAGCACACTGAAGCGCTGGATCCAGGGCATTATCCGCGGGGAGAAGAAACAGATGGCGGACTCCGTGATCCTGTATTTTCTCGGAAAAGTCGGAACAGACATGGAGAATATCCGGAAAGAGCTGGAGAAGCTGGTCTGCTACGCCCTGGATCGGGAGACGATCACAAAAGAGGATGTAGATGCTGTCTGTGTGACCCAGATCTCCAACCATATCTTTGATATGGTGAATGCGGTAGCAGACAAGGATCAGCGAAGGGCGCTGGATCTCTACTATGACCTGCTCGCTCTGAAAGAGCCGCCCATGAGGATCCTCTTTCTTATGATCCGGCAGTACCGCATCCTGTTCCAGGTGAAAGCGCTCCTGCAGCAGGGCTACGGGAAGAAAGAGATCGCGTCAAAGGCGGGGCTTCACCCCTTTGCGGCAGGGAAATATATGGAGCAGGCTAAGCGGTTCCGGATTCAGGAGCTCAGGGCTGTCATGGAAGACGGAGCAGACATTGAGCAGAGAGTAAAGACGGGACTTCTCACGGACAATCTGGCGGTGGAGCTTTTTATCGTCAAGTATTCAGGCAAGGCATAGATTTGGAGGAATAAAATTGGCAGTAATAGACCAGAAGAAAATAAGAAACTTTTGTATTATCGCGCATATCGATCACGGAAAATCCACACTGGCAGACCGGATCATCGAGATGACAGGACTTCTGACGAGCAGAGAGATGCAGGCTCAGGTCCTGGACAACATGGACCTTGAGAGGGAGAGAGGAATCACGATCAAGGCGCAGGCAGTGCGTACTGTCTATAAGGCGGATGATGGGGAAGAATATATATTTAACCTGATCGATACACCGGGACATGTGGATTTCAACTATGAGGTCTCCCGAAGCCTGGCGGCATGCGACGGAGCGATCCTTGTCGTGGATGCGGCGCAGGGGGTGGAGGCGCAGACGCTGGCGAACGTCTATCTTGCACTGGACCATGATCTGGACGTCATGCCCGTCATCAACAAGATCGATCTGCCCAGCGCAGACCCTGAGAGAGTGAAGGAAGAGATCGAGGATGTGATCGGACTGGACGCCGAGGACGCGCCGCTGATCTCGGCGAAGACAGGACAGAATGTACACGAGGTGCTTGAGCAGATCGTAAAGAAGATCCCGGCTCCGACAGGAGACCCGGATGCACCGCTCAAGGCCCTGATCTTTGATTCGAAATATGATTCCTACAAAGGTGTCATCGTATTCTGCAGGATCATGGAAGGAACAGTGAGAAAGGGAACGCCGATGCTCATGATGGCGACGGGAGCCAAGGCGGATGTTGTGGAGGTCGGAACGTTCGGGGCAGGACAGTTTATCCCCTGCGAAGAACTGAGCACCGGCATGGTAGGTTACATTACCGCCAGCCTGAAGAACGTGAAAGACACTCATGTAGGAGATACGATCACAAACTCTGAGAATCCCTGTGCGGAACCGCTGCCGGGTTATAAGAAAGTGAACCCGATGGTCTACTGCGGCCTGTATCCTGCTGACGGCGCCAAGTACCCGGATCTCAGGGACGCTCTGGAGAAACTGCAGCTCAACGATGCGGCGCTTCAGTTCGAGGCAGAGACGTCTGCGGCCCTTGGCTTTGGATTCCGCTGCGGTTTCCTCGGACTCCTCCATCTTGAGATCATTCAGGAGAGACTGGAGCGGGAGTACAATCTTGACCTTGTGACCACAGCGCCAAGCGTTATCTATAAGATACACAAGACTAACGGAGAGGTGATCGATCTGACCAATCCGACCAACATGCCGGATCCGGCGGAGATCGATTACATGGAAGAGCCTATGGTGAAGGCGGAGATCATGGTGACGTCAGAATACATCGGAGCGATCATGGATCTGTGTCAGGAGCGCCGCGGGATCTACCAGAGCATGGAATATATTGAAGAGAAGCGCGCTGTCCTGCACTATCATCTTCCGCTCAATGAGATTATCTACGATTTCTTTGATGCACTGAAATCAAGATCCAGGGGGTATGCTTCCTTTGACTATGAGATGATGGGATACCAGAGATCCGAGCTTGTCAAGCTTGACATCCTGATCAATAAAGAGGAAGTGGACGCCCTCTCCTTTATCGTGTTTGCAGGAAGCGCCTACGAGAGAGGAAGAAAGATGTGCGAGAAGCTGAAACAGGAAATTCCGAGACAGCTCTTCGAGATCCCGATCCAGGCGGCGGTAGGCAGCAAGATCATCGCCCGCGAGACTGTGAAGGCGATGCGCAAAGATGTGCTTGCAAAATGCTACGGGGGCGATATTTCCCGTAAGAAGAAATTGCTGGAAAAGCAGAAGGAAGGAAAGAAGCGCATGCGCCAGGTGGGAAATGTAGAGATTCCGCAGAAGGCGTTTATGAGTGTGCTGAAGCTGGATGATGATTAGAAAAGAACTTGAACTGTATGTGCATATTCCGTTCTGCGTGCGGAAATGTGCATACTGCGATTTCCTCTCGGCTCCGGCGGGAGCGGATGAGCGGTCTGCCTATGTAGATGCGCTCATCCGGGAGATCGGGTGTATGAAAAAGAATTACAGCGAATATCGTGTGAGCACGGTTTTTATGGGCGGGGGAACTCCATCTGTTCTGGACGGGGATGACACCGCCCGCATTTTTGACGCACTGCACAGAAACTTTGACATTGACGGGCACGCTGAGGTGACCATGGAAGTAAACCCAGGTACAGTGACTGAGGATAAGCTGGGCATCTGGAGAACATCCGGGGTCAACAGGCTCAGTATCGGACTGCAGTCGGCGGATGACCGTGAGCTGAAGATGCTGGGGAGGATCCATACCTATCAGGATTTCCTTGAAACTTATGTCCTCGCGAGAAAAGCGGGATTCGGAAATATCAATGTAGATCTGATCTCAGCGGTTCCGGGACAGACGGAGAAAGACTGGGAGAAAACGCTTCGGACTGTCGCAGAGCTGGGACCGGAGCATATTTCCGCATACAGTCTTATTATAGAAGAAGGAACTCCGTTTTTCGAGCACTACGGGGAGAGCGGAAAGCGGGCAGAGGGGGACGGACCGGCATGGCCTCCGCTTCCGGATGAAGACGAAGACAGGGCTATCTATGAAGCTACAGCTGTCCTGCTTCAGAAGTACGGGTATCACAGATATGAGATCTCCAACTATGCGAAGGACGGGTATGAATGCCGGCACAATCTGGGATACTGGGAACGAAAAGAATACCTTGGCCTCGGGCTGGGCGCTTCCTCTCTGATCCGGGAATGCAGATTTCACAATACAGCGGATATGGAGAAGTATCTGAGCGCATTCTCCGGACGGGGACAGGATATTTCTGAAGCCTGCTGTGAAAAGATACGTGAGGAGAAAGAATTCCTCACAGTGGAAGAGCAGATGGCGGAATTCATGTTTCTGGGCCTGCGGAAGATGAGGGGAGTCAGCGCAAACGAATTCCGCCGTGCTTTCGGAGCAGAGATGGAGCAGGTCTATGGAGGACAGATCAGAAAGCTGAAGGAGGAAGGGCTTCTGGAAGAGCAGAACGGATGGCTGTATCTCACAGGCCGCGGGATCGATATCAGTAATTATGTGTTTTGTGAGTTTGTATAACAGTTAGTTACAGTTCACACCGTACTCAGGGATAGGAAACTGCATTGTCATGCCTGCATGCGGGCGGCGGTTAGGTGTGAACAGTAACAACAGTTACGGGTTTATCTAAAAAAATCATAAACACGGTTGACAAACGGAAAACAGGGTGCTATCTTAATATACGAAAGGTGTTAGCACTCGAAAGAAAAGAGTGCTAATAACCTGAAGGGATCAGTTCCCGGCGGGGAACGGATTCCGAAGACACCAAATTCAAACGACAGATAATATTTCGGAGAGGAGGCAGAGCTGTGGCAGCGGAGACAACGTTAAGCGAGAGAAAGCTTATCATATTGAAGGCCATCATACAGAACTACCTCGAAACAGGTGAACCGGTAGGTTCCAGGACTCTCACGAAATATACGAACCTGAATCTGAGTTCCGCGACGATCCGGAATGAGATGGCGGATCTTGAAGACCTGGGATATATCTTTCAGCCCCATACCTCGGCAGGAAGGATTCCTTCAGACAAGGGATACCGGCTGTATGTGGATATGCTGATGGAAGAGAAAGAACAGGAGATCACGGAGCGCGAGAACGGACTGCTGGAGAAGACAGACAAGGTCGAGCAGGTCCTTCGCCAGGCAGCCAAAGTGCTGGCGGCGAACACGAACTATGCTACCATGGTCTCGTCCCCGGTGAACAACCGCAACACGCTGAAGTTCATCCAGCTCTCACAGGTGGATGCAGAACAGATCGTAGCGGTCATTGTCCTGGGAGGCAATGTGATCAAGAATAAAATAATTGAAGTTGGTGAAACACTAAGCAATGAGAATCTGCTGAAGCTGAATATGCTTCTCAATACCACGCTGAATGGGATGTCCATCGATCAGATCACACTCGGATTGATCGCGAGACTGAAAGAACAGGCAGGGATCCACAGCGAAGTGGTCGGTCATGTACTGGATGCGGTCGCAGAGATCATCCATGTGGAAGACGATATGGAGATCTACACAAGCGGAGCGACGAACATTTTCAAATATCCGGAGCTGAGCGACAAGCAGAGCGCACAGGAGATTATCAGTGCGTTTGAGGAAAAACAGCAGCTGGCAGATCTGGTCACGGAGACGCTCGCAAGTGAAGACAATCATGGAATACAGGTCTATATCGGAGACGAGACGCCTGTGAAGACTATGAAGGACTGCAGCGTTGTGACAGCTACTTACGAACTGGGTGAGGGCATGAAGGGGACGATCGGAATCATCGGACCGAAACGAATGGATTATGAACATGTCATGAAGACGCTGAAGACTCTGCAGAGCGAGTTAGATGCGATTTATAATAAAGATCCCAAAGAATAGGAAGGTGGAAAGCTGGTGACAGAGATGAGCAAAGAAGATATGGTAAAGGAAGCCGTTGAAGAGGCAAAATCCAAGGCGGCAGAAGAATCAGCCGAGGAGGCTGTGCCTGAGGAGACGGCGGAAGAAGCGGCGGATACAGAAGAAGCCGCGGAACAGACAGCAGACGATTCTGAGCCTGAGTCAGGCGAAGATAAGGACGAGGAATCGAAAGCCGAGAAAAGGAAGCTCTTCGGAAAGAAGAACAAGAAAGACAAAAAGGACGAGAAGATCGAGGAACTTACAGATCGGCTTACCCGTCAGATGGCAGAGTTTGATAACTTCCGCAAACGTACGGAAAAGGAGAAATCCCAGATGTACGAGATCGGTGCGAGAGATATCATAGAAAAGATTCTTCCGATCGTCGATAACTTCGAACGCGGACTGTCGTCCATGCCGGAAGAAGAAAAAGCCACTCCGTTTGCCGAAGGCATGGAGAAGGTTTACAAACAGCTTATGACCACTCTGGAATCGATCGATGTAAAACCGATCGAGGCGGTGGGAAAGGAATTTGATCCCGATTTCCACAATGCAGTGATGCATGTAGAGGATGAGGAGCTCGGTGAGAACATCATTGCCGAAGAATTCCAGAAAGGCTACACATACCGTAATAATGTCGTAAGGCACAGCATGGTAAAAGTAGCGAACTGACATTACATTAAGACATCAACTATATTTAGTATTTATAAAAAAGAAAATCATTTAAAGGAGGAGCTTTACTATGGGCAAAATAATTGGTATTGACCTTGGTACGACAAACAGCTGCGTGGCTGTTATGGAAGGCGGTCAGCCGACAGTCATCGCAAACACAGAAGGCGCAAGAACAACACCGTCAGTTGTGGCATTCACAAAGACAGGCGAGCGTCTGGTAGGAGAGCCTGCAAAACGTCAGGCAGTCACAAACGCGAACAGAACAATCTCTTCGATCAAAAGAGAGATGGGTACAGATTATAAGGTAGATATTGACGGAAAGAAATATTCTCCGCAGGAGATCTCTGCAATGATCCTTCAGAAACTGAAAGCGGACGCAGAGGGATACCTTGGAGAAAAGGTAACAGAGGCAGTTATCACAGTTCCGGCATACTTCAATGACGCACAGCGTCAGGCAACAAAGGATGCAGGTAAGATCGCGGGTCTTGATGTAAAGCGTATTATCAACGAGCCTACGGCAGCTGCTCTGGCTTACGGACTGGACAACGGAAAAGAGCAGAAGATCATGGTTTATGACCTCGGCGGCGGTACATTTGATGTATCTATCATCGAGATCGGCGACGGTGTCATCGAAGTTCTTTCCACAGCAGGAAACAACAGACTGGGCGGAGATGATTTCGACCAGAAGATCACAGATTATATGCTGGCTGATTTCAAGGCAAAAGAGGGCGTGGATCTGTCAGGAGACAAGATGGCTCTCCAGAGACTGAAAGAGGCTGCTGAGAAAGCAAAGAAAGAGCTTTCAAGCGCAACGACAACGAATATCAACCTTCCGTTCATCACAGCTACTTCTGAGGGACCGAAGCACTTTGATATGAACCTGACAAGAGCGAAATTCGACGAACTGACGAGAGATCTTGTCGACAAGACAGCAGAGCCTGTAAAACGTGCACTTTCCGACGCCGGAATCACAGCGGCAGACCTTGGCCAGGTACTTCTGGTAGGTGGTTCTACACGTATCCCGGCTGTACAGGAAGAGGTTAAGAGACTGACAGGCAAAGAGCCGAGCAAATCTCTGAACCCGGATGAGTGTGTTGCACTCGGTGCTTCCGTACAGGGCGGTAAACTTGCAGGCGATGCAGGCGCAGGCGATATCCTTCTTCTGGATGTTACTCCGCTGTCACTTTCCATCGAGACGATGGGCGGTGTCGCTACAAGACTGATCGAGAGAAATACAACGATCCCGACAAAGAAGAGCCAGATCTTCTCCACAGCTGCTGATAACCAGACAGCCGTTGATATCAACGTAGTACAGGGTGAGAGACAGTTCGCTAAGGACAATAAATCACTCGGACAGTTCAGACTGGACGGAATCCCGCCGGCTCCGCGCGGAGTACCGCAGATCGAGGTTACATTCGATATCGATGCAAACGGTATCGTAAATGTATCAGCAAAGGATCTGGGAACAGGAAAAGAGCAGCACATCACGATCACAGCCGGATCCAATATGTCTGACGCGGAGATCGATAAGGCTGTCAAAGAGGCTGCTGAGTTCGAAGCTCAGGACAAGAAGCGTAAAGAGGCGATCGATACAAGAAACGAAGCTGACGCGATGGTATTCCAGACTGAGAAAGCTCTCAAAGACGTAGGCGATAAGCTGGATGCCACAGACAAAGCTGCTGTTGAGGCAGATGTGCAGGCACTGAAGGATGTCCTTGCAAAATCTACTCCAGAGAACACTACAGAGTCTGATGTGGCTGAGATCAAGGCTGCAAAAGAAAAACTGATGGAGAGCGCTCAGAAGCTGTTCACAAAGATGTATGAGCAGGCAGGTGCAGCAGGTGCAGGCGCAGCAGGCGGCCCGAATCCGGGACCAGATGCAGGTCCGGCACCGGACGGATACCAGGGCGATGATGTTGTAGACGGAGATTACAAGGAAGTCTAAGCAAGATGATAAGATAAACTGTTGCGGTAGTTCTGCCGGCCGGGGAGTTTTTCTCCGGCCGGCGGGAGCCGTGACTAAAGATTCTACGGAACCGTATAAAACGACGGCTGCGTAGAATTTTTAGTGATAATGAAAGGTAGAGTAGTAGTATTATGGCAGAGTCAAAGAGAGATTACTATGAAGTGCTCGGTGTAAGCAGGAATGCCACTGACGCAGAGATCAAGAAGGCATACCGTACGCTTGCCAAGAAATATCATCCCGATATGAATCCGGGTGACAAAGAGGCTGAAAAAAAGTTCAAAGAGGCTTCAGAAGCATATGCTGTCTTGAGTGATTCTGAAAAACGCCGTCAGTATGATCAGTTCGGTCATGCTGCCTTTGAGGGCGGAGCCGGCGGTGCAGGCGGATTCGGAGGATTTGATTTCAGCGGAGCAGATTTCAGCGATATCTTCGGAGATATTTTCGGAGATCTGTTCGGCGGCGGGGGCGCCCGCCGGGGACGCGGCAGTGGTCCAATGAAAGGCGCCAATATCAGGAAGAGCATCCGTATCACATTTGAGGAGGCCGTCTTCGGATGTGAGAAAGAACTCGATCTTGTACTGAAGGATCCATGCAGTTCCTGTAACGGAACAGGTGCTAAGCCGGGTACATCACCGGAAACATGCCCGAAGTGCGGCGGTAAAGGACAGGTCGTATACACTTCACAGTCCTTCTTCGGCACTGTCCAGAATGTGCAGACGTGTCCGAACTGCGGCGGTTCAGGAAAGATCATCAAAGAGAAATGTCCGGACTGTGCAGGAACAGGATATACGTCAAGCAGAAAGAAGATCAAAGTCACGATCCCGGCAGGTATCGATAACGGACAGAGCGTACGTATCCGCGACAAGGGTGAACCGGGCGTAAACGGCGGTCCGAGAGGAGATCTTCTTGTGGAGATCAATGTGTCGAGACATCCGATCTTCCAGAGACAGGACGTCCATATCTTCTCAACAGTTCCGATCTCATTTGCAGTGGCGGCGCTGGGCGGTGATGTACGCATCCCGACTGTTGACGGCGACGTGATCTACACAGTAAAGCCGGGAACCAAGACAGATACAAAAGTACGCCTGAAGGGGAAAGGCGTTCCTTCTCTTCGCAATTCTCAGGTGAGAGGAGATCACTATGTCACCTTAGTCATCCAGACTCCGGAGCACCTGAGCGCTGAGGCAAAGGAGGCGCTGAAACGCTTCGATGAACTGACGGGAAACACTCTGCATCAGAATGATACAGAGCCGGAGAAAGGTGAGAAAAAGAAGAAAAAAGGCTTCATGGATAAAGTAAAGGAAGTCTTTGAAGAGTAAATTCCGGGCTGTATGGACAGTTCCGGCCAAGAACATCATCCGAAAACAGGGGAAGCTGCTGGAAGAATTCCTTCTACGATAGGAGGACAGTTTCCTCTGTTTTCTGCTTTATTCCGACCAGAGCTGTCCGTACTACCTCGGAATTTTCCCTAAAACCACAAAGTACAGCTGGGGTCTCGTTTTAAATCTCCGGGATTGTCGGACGGGTTTCCGATATGGAGAGATTAGAAACCGGCGGGATGGGATGTAGAGAACTTTCGGAGATGAGGGGTGGGGGATTCTGGTGACTTTGAAGAAGGATTTAGAAAATCTTAAAGCTTCGGAAGATGGCGTTAATCCGAAAAACAGTATTGTCTGAGCGTCAGCGAGTTGTGCTGTTTTTCGGATTGCTTTTAGCCGTCTTTCGAAGCTTTTAGTTTTTCTTATCCTTCGGAACGGAGCCTGAATCCCCCACCCCTCATCGCAGAATAGATTATAGTTACATCCCATCCCGCTGGTTTCGGATGTGAGTCAGATCAGAGACCTGCGCCGACAATCCGAATTTATTTCGTCCGCTGCCCGGTAAATATGATCACCGACCGTTCTCCCAGAAGCAGATGTTTCTGAGAGTACGGCATTTCTTTTTCTGCGAATGTCTGCTGTTTCGGATCCCCGGTGTTGACAGCGATCTTCCAGCAGTATCCTTCTGGAAGATCGGGCAGCGACATCTCGGCTGCATTCCAGTGAGCGTTCACAGCCACATAGATGAGGTCTTCGCGGGCATTCTCTTCGTCATACCCGGAGAAGAGAACGCAGGATACATAGTCGCTTTCCGGAGCGTCAGGCTCCCAGGGAGTCAGGCCATGGATGCTCATGGACGGAAAACCGATATAACTTGGCTCCAGATCTCTGCGGACAGCAGGGTGATCCATACGGAAGGCGATCATATAGCGGAAGAATTCAAACATATCCCGATTCTTCTCGAAAAGGCTCCAGTCCAGCCAGGAGATTGCATTGTCCTGGCAGTAGGGATTGTTATTTCCGTAGCGTGTGTCGCAGAATTCATCGCCGGAGAGGAACATGGGAGTTCCGCGGCTGCACATGAGAACTGCGCAGGCATTCATCATCATCTTTCTTCGGAGTGCGAGGACGTTCGGATCATCCGTGTCTCCTTCCACACCGCAGTTCCAGCTGTTATTGTCGTCGAAACCGTCTGTGTTGTTCCAGCCGTTTGCCTCATTGTGTTTCTGATTATAGCTGTACAGGTCGTTCAGGGTGAAGCCGTCATGACAGGTCAGGAAGTTGACAGATGCGTTCCCGCCGCGGTAGACCGGGTCATAGAGATCCGGCGAACCGGTCATACGCTGAGCTGCGATGCCGGACATCCCGGGATCGCCTTTCAGGAAGCACCGCATATCGTCCCGGTACCGTCCGTTCCATTCTGCCCATCGTTTCCAGGATGGGAAAGAACCGACCTGGTAGAGCCCGCCCGCATCCCACGCCTCAGCGATCAGTTTGACATTTCCGAGAATGGGATCAAAGGCAAGGCTTCGCAGAAGAGGCGGCTGGTTCAGCGGCGTCCCGTTCTCGCTCCGGCCCAGGATGGAGGCAAGGTCAAAGCGGAATCCATCTACCCGGTAATCTGTTACCCAGTAGCGAAGGCAGTCCAGGATCAGTTCCTGGACTACCGGATGATTGCAGTTCAGTGTATTTCCGCAGCCGCTGAAATTATAGTATTTTCCGTCCGGTGTGAGCATGTAGTAGATATTGTTGTCAAAACCTTTAAAGCAGAAGGAAGGTCCCATCTCGTTCCCTTCCGCCGTGTGGTTGAATACCACGTCGAGGATCACATCGATCTCGTTGTCATGGAGTGCCTTGATCAGGTGCTTTAACTCCATACCCTCCCGGTTGTATTCCACACCGGATGCGTAGCTTGTGTTGGGGGCGAAAAAACAGACCGGGTTGTATCCCCAGTAGTCCAGAAGTTCATTTTCATCGATCAGCCGGGCGTCCCGCATCTCGTCAAATTCGAACACCGGCATCAGTTCCACGGCGTTGATCCCGAGCTTCTTCAGATAAGGGATCTTTTCCTCCAGTCCACGGAAGGTGCCGGGACAGGAGACGTTGGATGTGGGAGATTTGGTAAAACCCCGGACATGGAGCTCATAGATCACAAGATCCTCCATGGGAATTGGTTCGCTGCGCTCCAGTCCCCAGTCAAAGTTGTTCTGTACGACCCGGGCACGGTAGCTGTGCTGAGGATTGTTCTTGCACCCCCACTGGCTCTGTCCGGTGACGGCTCTGGCATAAGGGTCGAGCAGGATCTTGGACTTGTCGAAACGAAGTCCTTTCTTTTCATCGTAAGGCCCGTCGAGGCGGTAGGCGTACTCAAATTCCTCCACATCCAGACCGAACACGATCATAGAGTAGACAAATCCGATCTTATAGTTATCCGGAAATTTCAGGGCGGCAAAGGGCTCCTCCGCCTCCCGGTGGAAGAGGAGCAGCTCACAGGATGTTGCCCCGTGGGACTGGATCGTAAAATTGACTCCGCCCGGGATGATAGTTGCTCCGAAGAAACGGAAGAATCCGGGGCGTACCTGAAATCCGGATATGTTATCCAATGGTTTTAGCTGGCGGCCGGGAACGAGCACCAGGTCAGATGTATGCAGTGACATAAAGGTCATCTCCTTTTCAAATCAACAGGTCGGTTCCATGAAGCCTGATATGGGAACAGTGCGGCTGGCACCGTCATTTCCCTTCCGATGCTGTATGACTCCATTATAGACCATAAAAAGAAGAAAGCAAAGGAAAACAATACTGCAGAATGATATAGCGGCGCAGCAGAGCCGGCGAAAAACAGATGAGGGATATTTGAGACAGCCTGCGGGCCGGAATTGGAAGGAGTCTTCCTTATAAAAACATATAAGTATTAATGAAGAATGCAGAGGGAAAGGTTATTGACTTTTCCCCTGCATTTACTTTATGCTGTATGAGTAAAGTGGGACAGCCTGCGAAGGATACAGTGCGGTCCCGGTTGGAGCGATATGAAGGAGGATATGTTTAATGGGCGGTTTTTTTGGCGTTGCATCGAAAAAGGATTGTGTGCTGGAGCTTTTTTACGGAGTGGATTATCATTCTCATCTGGGTACAAGAAGAGGAGGAATGGCAGTTTATGGAGCGGGCGGATTCAACCGCGCCATACATAATATAGAAAATTCTCCCTTCCGGACAAAGTTTGAACGGGATGTGGAGGAACTGCAGGGAAATCTGGGAATCGGCTGTATCTCAGACTATGAGCCCCAGCCGCTGCTGCTCCAGTCCCATCTGGGAAGCTTTGCGATCACAACAGTCGGCAAGATCAATAATCAGGAGGAAATCCTTGACAAGGCGTATAAAGACGGCAGGACACATTTCCTCGAGATGAGCGGCGGACAGATCAATGCGACGGAGCTGATCGGATCCCTGATCTGCAGTCAGGAGTCTATCACTGAGGGAATCAAATATGTGCAGGAACTGGTGGACGGTTCTATGTCGATCCTGATCATGACGAAGGAAGGAATCTATGCGGCGAGAGATCTTCATGGAAGAACTCCTGTGGTGATCGGAAGAAAAGAGGACGCCTACTGCGTCTCCTTCGAAAATTTTGCCTATCTGAATCTGGGATATGAACACTATCGGGAACTGGGACCCGGGGAGATCGTATATATCACGCCGGAGAGCGCTGTGACTCTTGTGGAGCCCCGGAAAGAGATGAAGATCTGTTCTTTCCTGTGGGTATACTATGGATACCCTACCTCTTCCTATGAAGGAGTCAATGTGGAGGAAATGCGCTATCACTGCGGCAGCATGCTTGCAAAGAGGGACGGAGACACCGTGCATCCTGACATTGTGGCGGGAGTGCCGGATTCCGGCGTGGCTCACGCGATCGGGTATGCCAATGAGTCAGGGATCCCGTATGCGAGACCGTTTATCAAATATACTCCGACGTGGCCGAGATCATTTATGCCGACTAACCAGAGCCAGCGGGATCTGATCGCAAGGATGAAACTGATCCCGGTACAGGCCCTGATCGAGAATAAGCGTCTTCTGCTGATCGACGATTCGATCGTGCGCGGCACACAGCTTCGGGAGACGACAGAGTTTCTCTACAGGAGTGGCGCAAAGGAAGTCCATGTCCGTCCTGCATGCCCACCTCTCGTATACGGATGTAAGTATCTGAATTTCTCCCGCTCAAAATCAGAGCTGGAGCTGATCACAAGAAGGGTGATCAGGGAGAGAGAGGGAGACAACTGCCCGGCGGAGATCCTGGAAGAATATACGAATCCGGATACCTGCCGGTATGCGCAGATGATAGAGGATATCCGGAGACAGCAGAATTTTACTACCCTTCGGTACCACAGGCTGGATGATCTTCTGGCATCTATCGGTATTGAACCGTGCAAGGTATGTACCTACTGTTTTAATGGAAAAGAGTGACAGCCAGTCTAGGAGAGCTGTGCTATAAGAATAAGACCGGAATGCGGAATAAGCCCCCATTCTGGTCTTTCTATTTAAAAAATGAAAGGTTTCTAAAGCCTATTAAAGAAATGTGAACTCTATTGACTCGCGGCTGTTTTATAGTATTATTTAATATTAGGGATAAACTGCCGAAATGGGGCCGCGCACAGAGACAGACCGTGCGGCCGCAGGAGAAACATTCCGGCATCAGGAAGGAGCAACAAAAGCATGGGAAAAGTAATCGGGATCGATCTGGGCACAACGAACAGCTGTGTCTCTGTGATCGAGAACAATGTACCGGTGATCATACCAGGAGCATCCGGAAGCATGACTACACCGAGCGTGGTCGCATTTACAAAGAACGGGGAGAGACTGATCGGTGAGAGCGCCAGAAGGCAGGCTGTCACCAATCCGGATCGGACGATCAGCTCAGTGAAGCGCCATATGGGAACAGACTGGAGCGTGAGGATTGACGGGAAAGAATACAAGCCGCAGACGATCAGCGCCATGATCTTAAGGCGGCTGAAAAAAGATGCGGAAGAATTTACCGGCGAGGAAGTGACAGAGGCTGTGATCACGGTTCCCGCGTATTTTAATGATATACAGAGGCAGGCGACCAAGGATGCAGGAAGGATTGCAGGACTGAATGTGAAGCGTATTATCAATGAGCCCACCAGTGCCGCTCTTTCCTATGGACTGAACCACGGCGAAGCGCAGAAAGTCATGGTTTTCGATCTGGGCGGCGGTACATTTGACGTCTCCATCATCGAGATTGGCGACGGAGTGGTAGAGGTCCTTGCAACAGCAGGGGATAATCATCTCGGGGGAGATGATTTTGACGACAGGATTGCCGGCTGGATCGTTCAGAATTTTAAGGCGGAGCACCGGGTAGATCTGAGCAGGGACTTTGCCGCCATGCAGAGAGTGCGGGATGCGGCGGAGCGGACGAAGAAGGAGCTGTCCTCTTCAGGCAGTTCCCACATCATCCTTCCATACCTGACCCAGGTGAAGGGAGAGCCGGTGCATCTCGATCTGACGCTCACGAGGGCGAAGTTCGAGGAGCTTGTGAGCGATCTGATCGAGCGGACTGCACAGCCGGTGAGAAACGCGCTGAATGATGCCCGGATCAGTCCCTCCCAGCTTGGAAGAGTGCTGCTCGTAGGAGGATCCACCAGGATACCGGCGATCCAGAATAAGGTAAGGGAGCTGACTGGAAAGGAACCGTCCAAGAATATCAATCCGGATGAGTGTGTGGCAAAGGGAGCGGCGATCCTGGGAAGCACACTGCAGGGGAATGGGATCGTTGCGGCGGATACCGGGAAAGACCTGCTGCTTCTGGATGTGACGCCCATGAGTCTTTCCATTGAGACAGTAGGAGGCGTGGCGACCCGCCTGGTGGAGAGGAATTCCACACTCCCGACCCGGTACTCCAGGATCTTTTCTACTGCCGCGCCGTATCAGCGGACCGTGGAGATCCATGTCCTCCAGGGGGAGAGACCCATGGCGAGGGATAACAAGACGATTGGAAAATTTAAACTCAAAGGCATAAAACCGGCGCCCGCAGGCGTCCCTCAGATCGAAGTGACGTTTGATATCGATGCCAACGGGATACTGAAAGTATCAGCAAGAGATATGGACACAGGAAAGGAACAGTCCATAACCATTACCGCGAATGACAGGATGTCTGAGGAAGAGATCCGGCAGGCGATGGCGGATGCCCAGAATTATGCGGGGCAGGATCAGATCCGCCGGGAAGCGATGGAGGTGCTGAACGACTCCCAGAACCTGCTGGCGAGGACAGAACAGGCCGTGAAGAACGCCGGAAAACTGCTGGATAAAAATGTAAAGAAACAGGTGAAGGCCGATATCAGCCGGCTGAGAAAGCTTGTTATGAAATGCCGGCTGGACAGGGTGACGGAAGCAGATGTGGAGGAGATGAGGAATGCCAGAGCCCAGCTGGAGAGCAGCGCGGCGCAGATCGGGTAAGGAAGTGTTTGTAACTGTTCAGAGTAACAAGCTCTTAAAGTAGTGTACAAGATCTGCTGAAATATGGTATACTATCGGAGTAACCAAAAAAATATCAGAGAGAAGGTAGTAAAAATGTCAGAAGTACAGAACAATGAAGGATGTACGGAAGAGTCCTGCGCGGGATGTGCACATGCGGATTCCTGCAGCAGCAAGAAAACAGATTTCAGAGAGCCGGCAAATAAGTATTCCAATATAAAGAAAGTGATCGGCGTTGTCAGCGGCAAGGGAGGAGTAGGAAAGTCACTTGTCACAGCATCGCTCGCCAGGATGATGCGCAAAAAGGGATATACAGTAGGTATCCTGGATGCGGATATTACGGGACCATCGATCCCGAAGATGTATGGAGTTCACGATAAGGCGGCGGGCGCGGAAGATTCGATCTTCCCGTGCGTTGCAAAAGATGAGACAAGGATCATGTCAGTGAATCTGCTGCTTCCGGATGAGTCGGCGCCTGTCATCTGGCGCGGACCGATCATCGCAGGGGTGGTTAAACAGTTCTGGACAGATGTCATCTGGGGAGACATCGACTATCTGTTCGTGGATATGCCGCCCGGAACAGGCGACGTTCCGCTGACTGTATTTCAGTCTCTGCCGGTGGACGGCGTGGTCATCGTGACATCACCGCAGGACCTGGTGAAGATGATCGTGAAGAAGGCTGCGAATATGGCTGCCCAGATGAATATTCCGGTTCTCGGGATCGTGGAGAACTACAGTTATGTGAAATGTCCTGACTGCGGAAAGGAGATCAGGATATTCGGTGAGAGCCATATCGACGAGACAGCCGGCGAGATGGGAATCCCGGTACTCGGAAAAATGCCGATTGACGCGGATCTCGCGGCAAAGGTCGAGGGCGAGAAGTTTTATGAGGCGGAGAATCCGTATCTGGATGAAGAAAAGATCATAACCTGTTTTGAGAATACAAAATAACAGACGTGACAGCTCCTGCCATTGACCGGCGGGGGCTGTTCCTTTTTTGGGGAAGGAAATGGGCAGAGGGGTCTGTTTTGTGGAGAGGAGAGAAAAGATTTTATGATAGGACAGAGAGTTGAAATATGGAGAGAAGATGAGTATGCGTACCCGGCGGCCTGGGGCTTTATTCCGGTCATGGTCACCTATCTTCATGAGGACACGGACGTGCACCCGGCGATGCTGGTCGTCCCGGGAGGCGCCTACCGCTATGTCTCCCCGTCGGAAGGAGATGTCGTGGCGCGCCGGTTCTATGAGAAGAATTACAATGTCTTTGTTCTGGCTTATACGGTAAATTATTTTGACGAACCGCTGAGAATGCAGCCGCTCAACGATATTTCCAGGGCAGTGCGCATTATACGGACTCATGCGGAAAAGCTGCATATCGATCCGAAAAAGCTGGCTGTGTGCGGATTTTCGGCAGGAGGACACCTGTGCGCGAGCCTCTGCGTGCACTACAAAGATATCAGTGATCCAAGACCGGAATTTGCCGGAGTTTCCAACCGGCCGGATGCTGCAGTTCTTTCCTATCCGGTCATCACATCAGGCGAATATGCGAACAGAGAATCATTTCTTGCGCTTCTGGGAAAAGATGCTACAGAGGAAGATCTCGAGTATATGAGCCTTGAAAAGCAGGTGACAGAGGATACGCCTCCCTGTTTTCTCTGGCAGACTGCGACAGACAGAAGTGTTCCGGTGGAGAACAGCTGCCTTTTTGCAGAGGCGCTGAGAAAATGCGGCGTTCCATATGCGCATCATATATTTTCCGATGGGGTCCATGGAATGTCGGTCGCCAGCGAGGAATGGCTGGAAGGAAAATACAGAGATACCTATACACTGGAACAGATCAAAAAGCTGGCGGCTGCTGTCAGAGAAGGAAAGACAGACTATCCGCCGGAAAAGGCAGATGAAATCCTCAGGGAATTCGGGCTGGATGGAAACAGACCGGACAAATGGACGCCGGAAGAAAAGGAACGGCTTCGAGGCATCCTGCCGGAAGTCGGGGTATGGCCTGAACTGGCGGAGAAATGGCTGGAAAGAGAATGGGCAGGACAGTGAGATATACAGCGGCGGGCAGAGATCAAACGCCTGTCAGAAATCGAAATAAGGAGGAAGAAAGATGCGGATCTTGTTTATCCGGCACGGCGATCCGGATTATGCGAACGATACACTTACGGAGAAAGGACACCGGGAGGCAGCGCTCCTTGCTGAAAGAGCAGAGTCACTGAATATGGGAGAATGCTTTGTCTCTCCGCTGGGGCGTGCCAGACATACGGCAGACTACTGTCTGAAAAAGACCGGGAAAGATGCCCGGATCCTGAGCTGGCTGGAAGAATTCCCTGCCCGTGTGGATCTGAACAGGGATGCGCACCTGTGCTGCGCGTATCAGAATGTCAGAAAAGAGAACGGGTTATTTGTTCCCAAAGTAGTGTGGGATATGGTGCCTTCCTACTGGACGGAACATCCGGAATATTTTGACAGGGAGGGATGGCGTACATCAGAAGTCGCCCGCTGTTCGGATATTGTTCCGCTTTATGACAGTGTGACTGAGAATTTCGACAGGTTCCTCGCAGAGCATGGATATGTCAGGGAAAACGCCCATTACCGTGTTGAGCGTGCATCTGCGGAGACAGTGACCTTTTTCTGTCATTTCGGTATAACCTGCGTGCTCCTTTCACATTTGTGGAGCGTATCGCCGTTTGTGCTTTGGCACAGTTTTGCGTTCGCGCCGACTTCTGTGACAGAAGTCGTGACTGAAGAGCGACAGAGAGGGACTGCGTATTTTCGCGGGCTGAAGCTGGGAGACGTGTCACATCTTTATGCCGGAAATGAGCCGGTTTCATTTGCCGCGCGGTTCGCAGAGATCTACGATGACATGGAACACAGACACTGACAATCCGGCGCCCGTATGCATAAGATAAAGAAAAAAGGAGTTTTTCTGTTATGGCATACGAGACGTTCGAGAAGATAGAGGGAGTTATCCAGAGTATTAACAGGGGAGATTCCTGCTGCTCTATGATGCTCTCCCTGATCAGTAATTCCAATATTGTAAATGTAGTCGTATCCGGAGACACGACAATCATAGATAATGTACGGCTGCGCGCAGGTCTGCGTGTCGCCGTATTTTATGATGCGAATCTTCCGACTCCGGCAGTCTATCCGCCGCAGTATCGCGCGGAGATCATTACTTCCCTGCGGAGAGGGCAGCAGGCGGTGCTCGGCTACTTTGATGAGAACCTTACCTCAGAAGACAATTCTCTCCAGCTGAATATCGGACCCATGACAAATATAGTCACTCTGAATGGGCAGCCCTACATCTGCAGTCCGGAGAATTCGGAGCTTCTTGTATATTATACAAATACAACGTTCAGTATTCCGGCAATGACAACACCTCAGAAAATTGTAGTAATGTGTCAATATTAGGGAGGTTGAAAATAGTCGAATAAATACTATTGTTTTCAATATCTTTCCAATTTACGATATTAAAGGAACAGGGACTCAAGGGCGGGAGGATATTGTTAATGAACTACAGAAGAACGATCACCAGCATCCTGGATTCACTGGGCGCGAACAAGTCATACACAGGCTACGATTATGTTGTCTACGGTCTGCTGCTGATGCTGGAAGACAAAGAAAGCGTAACCTGCATCACGAAATCCCTGTATATTGATATTGCAAAACAGTATAATACTACATGGAACTGTGTAGAGAAGAATATCAGAACTGTCGTAAAATCGGTCTGGAATTCCATGAACAGTGACCTGCTGAAGCTGATTTTCAAAAGGTCGACCAAGGAAAAGAAGCCGACCAATAAAGAATTCTTTAAATATATGTATGATTATATCGCCGAGATGGATGGAAATCCGAATGCGGATAAGAGCTGGATTTCTGTGATCTGTCCGATTTCCAAAAGATACTGCGAGTCGTTGTCGGTCTATTATACAAAATTATTAAACACACTTGGAGATGAGCAGACAAAAGCAGTCTGAAATCAAAAAAGCATTCACAGACGGAATAATGCCGGTGAATGCTTTTTTGTCTTACGACGTCAGTTTGGAGACCGGAAATTGCCGATACGTTTGCGGGAAAAACCATTTCCTTCAATTTAAGAAGCCGTGAGGATAAATCTAATCGCAAATATTATTTCTTGTGCTAGGTGACGATAACCGTTCCCATATTATCTTAATATGCCATCATGTGTCTGTATCCTCATACAGCGAAAGCGCTGATAAATTTCTGTTCCTGAGTCCTTATTTTTGCGACAAAATCTGAGTAACTTCGCGCATCGATAGGGATTTTCAGCCCATGCTTGGTAATACTGATATCATTGCGAGGCGTGACATTTGTCTCATAAGTTGAACCTCGGTTCATCCATAATCTCAAATCGTCGGAGCTCTCTGCTTCGGGGTAGAAGTAGTAACCAGACTTAGCATCAAAACGAAACATATAGGCGAGCACCTGTAGATAGTCCCGATTACTAATGTTGCCAATTGGCTTATATTTGGCGTCTGCAATAATTCGCGTTTTGCTATTGCGACTGATAAAATCAGGATAGATAAGTCCAACATTTCCAGCAAATAGCCTCTGTGCGCCCTTACCATCCTTATTCATTGGGTGATAAAAAGTGTCTACAACAAGCAAGTTGACATACTCTTCCCATAGCCATGCGCCATCAAACAGTATGCCGTATATTCGCTTTGTTCCCAGGCCAATTTGGTGTTTTTGATGCCGCAAGATCAAAAGGCATAACCTTTGTAGAGCAAGGTATTCCCGGTAGTAGGCATGGCGGATGCAGTTTCTTTTGTTCTGCTCAATAATTTTTTTCTGATCATGCAGCGCATACCCCGGAGTCGCATCTATTACGAGTCTTACTTCGTCTTTCACTTTGGTGAGAATTCTGCTTCCGTAAGGCTTCTTTTTGATAAACTCAATAGCGTGACGCACCAGCTCCATCAGGCTGTTATCGTAAGAGAACTCACGCTGGCTGTAGGCAATGTCACCTACAAACGGCGTGTTTTTCTTTATGTGCCTGGCGATATTGATGGTGCCTTTCACGTTTCCATCGTTGTACTCCCGATGAATATATTGCTTGAACAGACCTTTTCGTAAAGCTGACTTGAGATAATGTGGGAACAGGAACAGTAAAAAGTTAAACAGTCGATCATCTTGATTTGCTTCCGATTCTAAACTCGTGATGTTCGGAAAGTCCATAACTCTGTCCAAAAGATACCGAAAAAAGTAATCTTCGCCTTCCCCACAAAAACGAGACTCAATAATTAACTGTTCATCACCGCAACCAAGAAAGCCCATTACATTGCTGGAGCGATAGGTATCATTAACACTTTGTAGAAACATTTGCTCTTGCGTGATGCCCTTTGCATCCTTTAGGGTTTCTGGAAATACAAATACGCCTTCGCGCTCAAGCTGTCCCAAAGTCTTATCAGCAATTTTGCTGGTTAGTTTTTCTATTTGAGAAAAGACGACTTTTTTCTGTTGGGAATTATCCTTAATCTTGAGCAACTTCATTTGAATCACCTCGAGCTGACTCCTGGTAGCCATATGCTCTTGCAAACCGGCTCATGAGCTCCTCTTCGTCATACATCCCCTGCACATATTCCTGCAGGAGGGGCTGAAGATAATCTGTCCAAAGCTGGTCAAAATCAAGGGTTTTTAATTTCAGGAAATAAGCTGCTCCGATTTGATAATTCTCGTTCAAATCTTCAGCGTCTGCAATCTCCTTGTTGAGGGCGGTCATCCTTTTGATCGCTTCAGCCTCTAATTCTTCGTTTTCCAGTGACGCGAGCATTTCAAGTCGTTCATCTGCTCTGAGTTCTACAAAACGGAAACGGCGGCGCATGGCAAAATCAAAGCTATCTACGGAGCGATCGATATCATTCATCGTTCCTATAATATAAACATTTTCAGGAATATAAAATTTTTCGTCAGGGTCGGAATGTAAATTGGCATATTGTGTAGAGATTTCTCCGGCCTTGCCGCGATAGCCAGGATCTATCGCGAAAAACAGTTCACCAAATATCTTGGATATCTCACCACGATTGATTTCGTCAATGATAAATATGTATTTTTTCAGTTCTTCCTGTTTTGCTTTTTGTTTTGAAGCTTTGATTTTCTTGGCTTTGATTGCTTTGTAAATAGCGAAGTCATAGGAGTAGCCTTGCGTGGCGAAAGTCTTCCCGAAAAAGGCCGTGATGTCTTTTATCTTTTCAAATTTCTGCCCAGATTCTAACATCTTTCTGACCTCATCCAGAGCCAGAGCGAGCTTGTTGACGGTTGCATTTCCCGGAATGGAAATGTTAATATGTTCGTCATCCACACTAGTAATAGTAAACTCGCTTCCATTGATTGTCTTGAATGTATCAACGCCAAATTCAATGCCAGAGAAGAACTCAGCCATAGATTCTTGAACCGTGGCCTCATTTTCTACCATCTCTTTAGCCTTCTGGGAGTCCTCGTAGTTTTTTCTGGCGCGAGCTACAAATTTCTTGAAGATACCATCCTGCAATTCAAAGCTCATCGTTCCGTCATCATTGAGCTTTGGTCTGAGCCCCTCAACAAAATCAGAATAATCGTAACTTGGATGGAACTGAACAAACTCCACCTGTTTTTTCTGCTCGTCGGTCAGAAGCGTATAGTCGTCAAAATAGCCATTGCTGATAATATCCGTGGCAATTTCTTTGGCGAGATAGGACTTCCCTGTGCCAGGAGCGCCCCTGAAAATCAGGTTTTTTGATTCAATAAGCATAGAGGAGAAGGGATTGCGATAGCCCTTGAACTGCTGAACCAATTCTTCCTGAGCGGCGGCTTCTGTTTCCTCTGCTATTGTCTCTTTTTCATCTTTCTCGCGGTATGTCAGTATAAACTGATCTCCTGGTTCACCAAAGCGCTTCAAACACTCCTGAACAAAAATAATCGTAGAAAAGATATTCCAACAATAGATAACAAATTGTCGGCCATTGCCATAGCTATATGTGAGATATTCTATTGTATTGCGATGTTTTCTAAAATCGTCAACACTGGCAAATATTCCTCTGATCGTGTCGCTGTTCGGGTTGTATTTGCAAATAGGAAAATTCTCTTTGTCCTCAACTGACAAAGTGGCAAGCTGTTTTTCAAATACCTGGCAGGCAATACGCGGTAGGGTTTGATTGGAGTTTCGCCTCTCGCCTTTGCTATAGGATCGCCTAATAATATCTCCGTTCGCTTTTTGGAAATAAGCATCTAGAGGTTTATAGTTGTCCCCCAGACTCAGATTATCCATCGTGAAGCGTTCGTCGGTAGATTCTACGCCTTTAGCGGTAATGGATAGCACAAATTTTTCCTGTTGTTTTGTTTCGACGGTAAAGCCTTGGCCCTCCAGATAGCTCTTCGCCTCTACAGAATTAAATCTTTCCGTGGAGATATCCGTACCATTAGCTAAATGGTCAGCTACGGCTACTACATATTTTGGCGGATATCGCTTTCCGTCTTCTGATACAAGCTCGTACTTGGTACTTTGATTGTGGAAAGGAACGCCGTGCTCGTCGATATATTTTAGAGCTTCGTCGACGTCCTGTTTGGCTATTTTGGGTATGTTCTTCATACTACGCCTCCTCGTGGTGTGATGAGCCTATTATAACACGCCAGAGGTGCAATTCTCAACGGGTCAGATGAAACCCACTATATCAAAGGGCTGCTTTTTGCATATATTCCCCTTGAGCAGATTTGGTATGCGCCGACATGCGTTATGGGGGTATTTTTACCGGTTATTCACATACGAAGCTACGGGCGCACTACTGGCCTTGCTATATTCGGTAATAACAGTATAGCTACTCCCCTCTACTTTGTGCGCAGTGGCTACGTCAGCCTAGCTACAACCTCAGCCGCACGGGCTACAGCGGCTACTACTGGTCAGGTCGAGCCTACTCGTCTTCGTCCGCCTACAACCTGTACTTCTACTCGTCGTACGTCATCCCGTCGCTCTACAACGCCCACCGCAGCGGCAGTTCGGTCCGTTGCGTGGCTGGCTGGGAGTAGTGCCGGGTGCCTGTTGGACTACCGGGCGTCCACTTCATTGTCGTTTTTCAAATAATTACCGTGCTTGCCAGAATAACACCGGCGGCTTTAGCAACGGTGTGTTGTGCTCAGAAATTGCCACTGATATCGGACTATTTTACCCTGCACCCATTTTTCTCAAAACCCCTGACTTATCGCTCACCCCTGAATTGGTGCAAAAAATGAGGCTAGCCTAGACCAGCCTCAAAATTCCACCTCAAGCAAAACTCTATAAATCTCAAATTGGTGCAGAAACAAAAGAAAACCCCCGAGAATTCAGGAGTTTTCTTCACGCCACTTTGTCTCCAAATTGACGTCATTGTCTGACGGAGACGGAGGGATTCGAATATCCCGACTGTCGATATTCTCACCTATACTTAATATCAATTCCAGATTGATTTTTTTTGGTTTTCGTGATATTTTTATAAAAAGGCATAGCTTATTAAATTCGAAACATTGTTTTTATTTGTTTATTCCTGCTTATGTATGTGAACACGGATAAACCCATGCAAACAAAGGATTGAATTTAATCTGATTTGTCTGGCAATACCATTTCTTCTTAATTTATAGGAGAAGAGTGTTTCTGTCAGTCTTTTTATGCCTTTTTGTAGAAATATAGAAAGGTGTTTTTGATTATGGACAACAAAGATTTACAGTTTATTCAGGGACAGATTGGTTATAAATTTAAAAATTCAGACCTCCTTCAGCAAGCTTTTGTTAGACGATCTTATGCAAAAGAAAACGGCGGCGAAGATAATGAGGTTCTGGAATTTATAGGTGACAAAGTCCTTGATTTCATTGTTGTAAAGCTACTTACTGAAAACTTTGGCTACTTTTTGAGCGAATGTGATTATTTTAACGCAAATGAAGAGTGGGATGAGTTTGCTTGCAAATATAAAGAAAACAAGCTTACAGAAATCAAAAGGAAAATGGTTGAGAAAACAACACTTGCTCATTGCATTGATATGCTTGATTTGGCAGAGTTTTTGATTATGGGAAAAGGGGACGAAAAAAAGCACGTAGAAAATGAAGTGTCGGTGAAAGAAGATTTATTTGAAGCTATTGTTGGTGCAGTTGCGCTAGATTCTTGTTGGAATATTGACGAAATGCAAAGCACTATTGAATATATGCTTCAGCCTGAAACTTATTTAGCTGAAAAGAAAGAAGATAATTATGTCGCTATGGTTCAGGAATGGGCTTTAAAAAAAGGCGGTCAGCTTCCGAGTATTTCTACTTGTGAAGAGACATCTCTTTTGGGCTGGAGAAATTTAAATGAAATCCGATCGACATCTAAAAGAGATAATTCTAATTGGGGTTATATGAATGTCCGGGAAAATCCAAAGAGGCATTTCTGCAGTCGAATGACCTTGCCTGATATTGATAAGGTATTTGTGGGATATGGATGCTCCCAAAATGAAGCACGAAAAGATGTTTGTGAACTTGCATATCATTACCTTGATGAAAAAGATATGCTGTTTACAATTCGTGATGAGATTGACAATCCAAATCGAGCTATGGCAATCAATCAGTTAGAAATATTGGCACGCAGAGGATATTTTTCACTCCCTGTTTATGAGTTTAAATTGAAACACGATAAAACTGGTAAACCATTGTGGACTTGTGAATGTTATATAGAGGAAGAAGAATACTATTTTGAAGAAACAGCATCATCAAAAAAAGATGCCAAAAAAGATGCTGCGTACAATATGCTTATGCATGTGCTCAGGACAGAGAGATGAGTGTGCAGTATAGGAAGCCTAATCTCGGTGATTTTGGAACGGGCGCAAAAGGAAAAATCCAGTAACCTACATGGTTCCTGGATTTTTTGTTAGCGGAGAGTGTGGGATTCGAACCCACGTGCCCTTGCGGACAACCGCATTTCGAGTGCGGCTCGTTATGACCACTTCGATAACTCTCCATCTATGTTCAACCGCCGTTTCTCAGCGCTTTTTTCGATAAAAAGGCTTTTGAAAGAACGAACGGAAAGAACGGCATATTATTTAATTTTTAATCGTGAAAATCCGCATGGTTACAGGATCTTTGATGGGAAAACGTCCGACATCTCAAAGAATTTCAAATGAGCGCTATTATAAACCCTTCAATAAATTCCTATTAGGACTGCCATAAAAATGATAGCCATCCAAATTTCCACAGCTTATACATTATAGCAGACTTTCTATTAAAAGAAAACCCTGAAATGAAAAAACATTCAAAAAATGTAAAAAACGTTCGAAAAATAAAAGCCGAATTTTTATTTCAGAGCATCGTATGTTTTTGACTGTCAACATTTTTGCTTCTTTCTGTACCAGTTGTGCTTAAAATCGTGCAGGTTGT
>ERZ1643246.590-NODE-590-length-45569-cov-23.043877_pt1 | contig 45569 bp, 44 predicted proteins | sample MGYA00579265_ERZ1643246 | MGnify/ENA primary metagenome ERZ1643246 (study PRJEB29033, sample SAMEA4952261) | chicken gut metagenome | biome: Broiler Chicken; feature: Gastrointestinal Tract; material: Caecum | place: Ireland | collected 2018 | study: Broiler... | reverse complement strand
TTTCAAAAATTTAATTATTTTTCTTGCATAAATTATATTTTTATGCTAATATAATATAGTAATTTAATTTTAGGGGTATAGTGTCAACGGCTAGCATAATGGTCTCCAAAACCACAGGTGAGGGTTCGAATCCTTCTACCCCTGCCAAACCAAAAAAGAAATAACGTCTGTTTAATCAGACGTTATTTCTTTTTTAGTTTTAATCTTCTTCAAACACCTTGGAAAGCAAAATGCCAATTGAGCACCCTGTAAGGGTTCCAATAAAGCCTACCATAGCAGACATAATAGCAATAGTCAGTTCTCCAACAAAAGTCATGCTCATGAAGAACATAATTCCTGCAAAGAACACCGCAGCGACTAAAGAAAATAAAACCTTCTTCACCATAAGTCAATTCCCCCTTGCTCAATCGAGCGATGTAATAAATAATAGGTATATACTATATATTATAGCACTTTATATGTTAAATTACAAATTTTGTAATATCCATTGTAATTTAATACTTTAAATGCTATAATCATTTTGTTATACTAATTTTGGGAGTTATAAATGGAAAAGTTAAAATCACTAGTAAAGAAATTTTGTACAAAAGAAGTAATTTCATATGTTATCTTTGGAGTTTTAACAACTCTTGTTAATATATCAGTTACTTATATTTTAAAAGCTGTATTTAACATAGAAGGAAATTTAGCAAGCACAATTGGTATTATTTGTTCTATTATATTTGCTTATTTTACTAATAGAAAATGGGTATTTGTTTCGTATGTGCATACTTTAAAAGAAAAGCTTGCAGAGTTTTGCAGATTTATTTTGGCAAGAGCTTTTACTATGGTGGTAGAAATTGTAGGTGTATTTTTATTAAATGATGTTATCCACTCTTTCTATGGATTATTTAGTGATAATTCTGCTTATTTAATTAATAAAGTTATAATGACAGTTATTGTTATAATTTTAAATTTCTTTTTTAGTAAGTTTTTCGCTTTCAAGAAAAATAATAAAAATACAGAAATAGAAAATAAAGAAGTAGAAAAATAAAGAAATAGGAAATAATTTTTACTTTTCACATTTTTAATTGTTAATCTATAATTTAAATTGTTAAGCTACAATTACAATTATACAATTATGATTTATATACAATTTTAATTTAGACTAAAAATTGCTAAACTATGTATAATAATAAACTATATATTGGGGGCTATTAAATATTAACAAGGTTATAGTATAGCTACTGTCTTAACCTTAAATACAATTTCGAAAGGATTGAGTTTTATGTTTAATAGTCTTTTTAAGTCTTTTTCAACTATTTTTGTTTTAATTTTTATCTTAGTTATTTTTATCTCGTGCTTTTTTACTCCAATAATTTTATCTAACAGTAATACAATTTTTTCTACTGAAAATATTATTTTTTCAGATATTAGTCCCTCTGGATATTTGTGGCCTACTCCAGGTTATACAACTATAAATTCATATTTTGGCAGAAGAAATTCTCCAACAGCAGGTGCAACATCCTACCATAAAGGTATAGACATTGGAGCTCCTGAAGGAAGCAAACTTTTGGCTGTTTGTAATGGTAAAATTACTTTTACTGGCTTTTTAGGTGGTCGGAGGTTATACTATTACACTTTCTGTAAATAATATTAAAATTACCTATTGCCATGTTTCTCCAAACTATATAGTAAAAGAAAATGATATTGTAACACAAGGTATGGTTATTGGTTATGTTGGTCCTAAAAATGTATATGGAGTCGTTGGAAATCAATACTATGACGAAAATGGTAACCCCACTAATGGAGCTACTACTGGTCCACATTTACATTTAGGAGTTAGAGTAGACGGTAATTATATTGACCCTTTAACTTTATTTTAAATCACTAAGCTCTCCGCATCCTCTCTTTTCCCAAAGCCAGTTAATCTAAAATACCCCTCTCCATTTGGTCCAAAGCCTGAACCCGGAGTTCCTACTATTCCATACTTTTCTAATATATCATCAAAAAACTCCCACGAAGTTTTACCTTTTGGAACTTCTAGCCATACATATGGCGAATTAACTCCTCCATATGCATTAAATCCTGCATTAACAAATTTTTCTTTAATTATTTTTGCATTTGTTAGATAGTATTTAATATTTTCTTTTAGCTCTTTTTGTGCTTCTTCACAATATACCGCTTCTGCTCCTCTTTGTGTTATATAAGACACACCATTAAATTTAGTGCAATGTCTCCTGTTCCATATTTTATTAACAGAAACTATTGTGTTATTCCTAGAACTGCTATCTCTTTCTTCTAATTTTATTTCTCTTTTTAACTCTTTTGGCACAATTGTATATGCACATCTCAAGCCTGTAAATCCAGCTGTTTTAGAAAAACTTCTAAACTCTATTGCTACCTCTTTTGCTCCTTCTATCTCGTATATACTATGCGGTATATTTTCTTCTGTTATATAAGCTTCATAAGCAGAGTCAAATAAAATAATAGATTCATTTTCTTTTGCATAATCAACCCATTTTTTTAATTCTTTTTTATTTAGAACTGTACCTGTTGGATTGTTTGGATAACAAAGATATATAATATCTGGAATTTTACTTGGAATTTTAGGTATAAAGTTATTTTCTTTATTACACGGCATTAAAATAATCCCCGATAATTTATTTTTTTCTGTATCTTCTTGTAGTTCAAATGCAATATGTCCTTCCTTTTTTATATTGTTTAGTTTTAACTTACTGCTATTACTTGTAATCTCTTCTTTTAAAATATTTCTTCCAGCAATTATATTAGTATCTAGATAAACCGGATAAACTGGGTCTGTTATTGCAACAATATTCTCTTTTGCAAATAAGTCAACTATATTTCCAACATCACATTTAGACCCATCAGAAATAAACACTTCATCTAAATCTAAGTTAATTCCTCTTATGTTATAATCATATTTTATTATCTTTTCTTTTAAAAAGTCATATCCCTGTTCTGGACCATATCCTCTAAAAGTTGCACTTTCTTTCATTTCATCACATGCCATTTTTATAGTTTCTACTATTATTTTTGGTATTGGTCTTGTCACGTCACCAATTCCTAAGTTTATAATTTTTTTATTTGGATTTTTTTCTTTATATTGTCTCATCTTTTTATTTACTTCCGAAAATAAATAATTATCTTGTAATTTTAAAAAGTTTTTATTTAATTTTATCATTATTACACTCCTTTATTTAAAATAAATTTGCATACTTATAATTTATTTACTTGTTTAGTTTTATTACAACAAATTGTAAGTCTTAGTTGATATTATATTTTTATAAAATAATGTCTCTTTTTTATTAATTTATATTTTTTTATTATGTACAAATTTCTAGATTCTTCCTCTAAACACAGTAGTTGCAGGTCCTGTCATATATACATGATTGTCGCTTTCTTTCCAGTCCACACTTAGCTCTCCTCCTAAAAGTTCTACTATAACGTTTCTATTCGTATAACCATTTAAAACTGAAGAAACAGTTGCTGCACATGCACCTGTACCACATGCTAATGTTTCTCCTGCCCCTCTCTCCCAAACTCGCATTTTTATTCTTTCTCTATCTTTAATTTGTATAAATTCTACATTAGTTCTATTTGGAAATTCGCTTCGTTTTTCTATTAATGGACCATATTCATGTATGTCTATATCATCTAAATTGTGAAGCCTTATAACCGCATGCGGATTTCCCATTGAAACACAGGTAATAGTAAAAATTTTATTTTTTATAGCTATTTTTAAATCTTTAATAGGTGGTTCATCTCTTGTTAATACTGGAATTTTTACAGGATGCAATATTGGCTCTCCCATGTCTACTGTAACGCTTTCTATTATATTTTTATTTAATATATTTAGTTTAACATTTCTTACACCTGATAAAGTTTCAATTTCTAATTCTTTTTTATCTGTTAATTTATAGTCATACACATATTTTGCAAAACATCTAATTCCATTTCCGCACATTTCCGCTTCGCTTCCATCGGCATTAAATATTCGCATTTTAAAATCTGCTATTTTACTATTACATATTAATATAATTCCATCTGCACCAACACCAAAGTGCCTATTGGATAATCTTTTAGCTAATTCTTCTGGGAACAATGGCTCTCTGTTATTTATACAATTTATATATAAATAATCATTACCAAGTCCCTGCATTTTTATAAACTCTATCATTAAAAGCTACCTTCCTTTATAACAAATTTATGTTACATATTATTCAAGAAAATGGAGTTTTATAACCTTAAAATATATTGAAAATAGAAGAATTAAATTTGTCTAAAAAATTAATGCACAAAAAATATACATACCTTAATAGATATGTATATTTTTTAGAATTATTTTAATTTTAGACTTCTATAATTTTTCATCAATACACCAAACTATACTGACTCAAAAATTTAACATCTCACAAATTATTTTATTTTTGTGCAATAATTATATATCATTGTTGCAGCTTCTGCTCTAGAGGCTGTTCCTAATGGATCTACTCTTGTTCCATTGTCTTTTCCTGTTATTACTCCTTTAGAAACTGCCCAGCTCATAGATTCTCTTGCATAACTTGAAACCCTATACCAATCTTTATATTTGCTTGTATTAGCAGATGTTTTTACATATTTGCCTTTATATTTTGCATAGTTGCACAATATTGTGGCTAATTGTTCTCTTGTTATGTTTGCATTTGGTCCAAAACGTCCATCTCCATAGCCGTTTACTACTCCGTATTTTGCTGCCCATCTTACTGCATCATAATAGTACTGTCCATTTACATCTGTAAAATCTTTTACTCCTGTTACTTTTGGTGAGCCTTCCATCCTCCAAAGAATAGTAACAATCATTCCTCTTGTTATTTTAGCATCAGGTCTAAATTCATACTCATTTGCTCCACTAATTAAATTGTTTTCATAAGTGTATTTTACTGTATTGTAATACCAACTTGTTTTAGGTACATCTCTAAATGGAATTCCTACAGATGATGTAACTGTATCTTTCATCTTAAATGAATTGTATATTTGATTTTTTTCTGAACTATTTATATAACTTTCATATAAAGAGCCAAATACTAAAGTATAAGCATAATTATCTGTTGCAAATTGGTAAACAGAAAAATAATATATGTATCCTGATGTTGATTCTCCAAATTTAAGTTCTAATCCTATGCAATTGTCTTTTGTAGTAATCTTTTTAGAAATTAATATAAAATCGTCTCCATAATCATTTTTAAAAATTTCTGTTAAATAGTCCAAGTATTCTTCTGTAATAATTATTGTAGAGCCTTCTTTGTCTTGTACTCTTATTTGAAATGCTGTAGCTCCATTGTCTGCATATGAAGAAAATTCAGTTTCTCCATTTTCAACTACCACATAATCATCTGGTACTGTAACATCATATGTGCTTTTATTGTATGTTTTTGCATCTGCTGTTAAACTTCCAACAAATAAAATTCCTATTATTAAAAATAAGCTTAACAATATTTTGTTTTTTAATTTCATAAAGTTTCCCCCTTTTTTTATTTTTATAAATTTTAGATAATATTTTATATTATCCTTTATTTAGATATTTTGCTACAAATGTAAAACTATTATTTTATAATACCTAAATTTCTATCTTCCGCCCATTCCGGCCTCCGACCACCTCCGGCCTCCGCCGCCACCAGAGAATCCTCCACCTCCTCCGTGTGATGAACTAGAATGTGCACTAATTTCTGCTAAAGATGTTTTATATGCCTTACCAACATTATTAATTATATTGTCTATTGCATTTGCTACAATTATTCCGTTATATATTGGATATGTAGAAAAATAAATTACTGGATATTCATTTATTTTATTTTCATCCCATGTTTCTCGTACAAATACTTCTGGATATGATGCTTTCATTTGTTCTATTACTTTATCAGATATACCAAAGGCAGTAGCATATACTAAGTATTTTTCCCATAAAACTAAGTCCAAAACTCTTTTTTCGTTTAATAAAGAATAATCTTTCATATACCTGCTTAGCCCTTCCCATTTTTCTTTTTCGTCAGCTCCTGCTTGTGTTAAAACAGCAATTTTGTCTCCAATTCTTGCTTTTATATGCCAACTATAAATAGCAACTGCAACTAGTGGAAGTAAACAAATTAAAAACGTAATCCAACTTGTTTGAAAACTCATCCCAAATGTTAATGCAATACCTACTTTAAACATTGGTATTAATGATATTAAATATGTAACATATGATTCTGCATAAATAAACGATACCATATTTTTTAATGATTTGGCATTTTTACATTTAGAATATTGTTTTTCCTGTGCTTTATCTACTAAATTAAGTTCATATAATCTATTTCTAGCACTATTGACTATATTGTTTATAATTTGACTATATTTATTATATCTATTTTTTGCAAATAAGTTTAAATCAGATATTGGAAATTCTGGTCTATCTTGACTAGTATAATATAACAAGCTATATACTTCTTGCTCATCTTTAGATAATCCTTGTTTGTCCTTTAGTATGCTAACATAAACTTCTTTTCCCTCTGTTCTTAAACTAATTACTTTTTTCAAACATAAATCTAGTATAGTAGAAGATACCGCTTGATTTTGTACTTGTTTTGTACTTATTCTGTCTTTAGTAAAATTGTACAAATAGCAAGCTTCTGCTGGGGTAGCATCTTCTCTTGGAATATCTCTAAAGTAATCAATATGATTATAAATTATTCCATCGTCTTTTTGCTTGTTTATTTTATTATATTTAACAATTCTTGTTATAAAGTAAATTAAAAGTAATGCATAAATTATTCCTAAAAAGATGTAAAAGTTTCTAGCACCTATGCTTTTTTCATCTGCTTCTTCTGCCCAATTTTGTTCTTCATTTACAATTTGATTTAAGTACGAATATGGTCTAATCTTATTCTCATTTACGCTAAATATTTTTTCTTGGGTAGTAACTCTAATTTCTAACCTTGAACCTGGGTTTAAATTAGCTAACTCAAATTTTACAGTATTATTACTAGCTTTTTCTATAATTCCATTTAATTGTCCATGTCCCCATACTTTTAAATTGTCTATATTATTAACACTTTCTGGAAGAACTACAGTTCCTGTAACTTTTTTAGCAGGTACTGCATTTTGTCCCTCTGCTAAGAATTGCCAATAAATCTCTTGGACATCATTATAGTCTGTTACAACATCTGTTACAGTATATGAAATTTGAAATTTTCGATTTCCAGTTGAATTGTCCATCCCAACTCCCCATGCAATTTCAAATGTACTACTATTGGTTTTTAAACCATAATAGCAACCATTTGTTACATGGTACATTTCTTCATATATTTGTGTAAAATTTTTGCCACTTTGTAAATCTGTAACTTTTACATCTGTAATGTCCCCATATTTGTATTTATTTATTGAAAATGTTTTAAATAAAGTATTCGTATTTTTAACATCTATATCCCATGTCTCGGTTACTCTCATACTTCCATCTTCTTGCATTTCCACATGGTAATCTATAGAATTTAAATATTGATATTGTTCTATATCGCCAAAAAAGCTAGAGCAAATAATAAATCCTGCGATTATCATAATTACTAACAGAACAATATATTTTCCATATCTTTTCATATGTTTTCCCCTTTATTTTCTAATTTTAAATTATTATATATAATTTATTTCAAAATTACAATAGTTTCTAATTTTAAAAATCTATAATCGTATTAACATTTTTTGTCCAAGTTTTTATTTAAAACACAAAAAAACAACCTACAAACTTTTAAGTTAGTAAGCTGTTTTTATCTTGGTGCCTTGAAGTGGAATCGAACCACTGACACAGGGATTTTCAGTCCCTTGCTCTACCAACTGAGCTATCAAGGCATTCATAACTATATTAATTTGTATTGCACATACATATTTCCTTATTAATATATGTGCTTTTATTTAAAAATTGCCAAATGTTTATTTTAAACTATTTGGCTAAAAAAATGGCGACCTGGAACGGGCTCGAACCGTCGACCTCTAGCGTGACAGGCTAGCGTTCTAACCAACTGAACTACCGGGCCATATAAAAGTGGTGGTCGCTATAGGGCTCGAACCTATGACCTCCTGCTTGTAAGGCAGATGCTCTCCCAGCTGAGCTATGCGCCCGTCTCAAGTGACTAGTTCAGTATACTAAATTTTTAGTCACTTGTCAATACAATTTTACAATTTTTTTTATTTTTTTGAAAAAATTTTTATAACATTAAACTTTTTCATATGCTATTATCTTTCTTCATCATCTTTCTCTGCAACATATTGCTCTGCCTGTTTATTATTTTTAGCTTGCTCTTCTTCTCTTTCTTTTACAGTTGTATATGTTGAGTCTACTTCTTCTAATTCGCCATATTCTTTTTCATTGTATTGTCTTGTCATCATTTCTTTAGCATCATCTAGCATTTCTCCCAAATATTGACTAGCTTCTGCTTTTGTTATTTCTTGATTATCCAACTTATATATTAGTTCATCAACTGACATGGCTGGCTCTTCTATGCCTTGACCTCCATATGCTGCAATTACTGAACTTCTTAGTTCTTTAGGAATTTTCCCGTCATTTATATGTTCCATATAGCCTATTTGACTTATGCGTCCATTTTCATTATAATCTCCTGGATGTCCGTCTAAATCGTCTCTTTCTCTTACAACTTTTATCTCATTTTCATCTATACTATATCCAAAACCTTCTTCTAAACGCTCTTTTACTATGTATCTGTAAATGTCACCAAAATCTTGTGCTGTTGTAATAATATCAACTACACTTAATTCGGTAGATTCTTTACCTTGATAGCCATCTATTTTTCCCTCTACTTCTAAGAACTTCTCTAACTCTTCTTGTGTAAACCCAATTCCACAGTACACCGTATAGTCTTGTATTGTACCATTTCTGTCTATTATATTATCTACATACTCAATTCTATTCTCTACGTCTTCTTTATATTCATTGCTTCTATGAATAGCATACGCACCTGCCAACATTGATATTGCTAATGCTCCTGCAGCAATCCTTCTTACTAACCCCTTAGTGCTTAATGTTTTAGGCTTATTTCTAACATTTCTTTTTCGTGTAGAACTTCCTTGTCTTGTTCTTGTAGTGCTTTCTCTTTCGCCATATCTCGTTGTTCTTGAGCTTCCTGTAGTTCTTCCGTAACGCTCACCTCTATACGAATCTCCTCTAGTAGATTGTTTTCCTTCAAATCTTTCACTATAATTAAATTCTCTACCATCTGTTGTTTCTCTTGCCATATCTGCAACTTTTCTTCTAAATTCTTCTTCTTTCACTCTAGACCCTCCTCTAGGAATATCACTACTTCCTGCTCTTGAATGTACAGCTGCCCTTTCTGCGTTAACTTTTGCTTGTGCATTTTTCTCTGCTCTTGCCCAAGCAGAATGTTCATTGACCATTCTTAATGTTCTATCTAGTTCTTGTTGATATTTTGTTTCTTCTTGTCTTTTTCTCATTTCTTCTAGTTCTTCTGGACTTACAATTTCTGCTTCTACATATTCTACATCTTGACTTTCTCTGTTGTTTGTATCTCCTTGGGTAGTTTCTCTTATTCCAATTGTAACAGTTTGCTTGTCATTATCTCCCAATGTACTTTTTTCTTGCTCTGAAGAATCTTTTTCCATATGCCATGTAATTTCTTCATTAATATGTTTTAGGTCCTCTACTAAAGCTCTCATTTCATCAAGACTTTCTGTTAGTAAATCTGCTTTAATAGAATCACCATTGTAATGTCTATTATATTGTTCTTGAATTCTTTTAATATCTTCAATTGTATATCCAGCTTTTTTTAACACCCTAATAGTTTCATCTTTTTTCTTATTATAATTTGAATTTAATATTCTCATGTATCCAGTTATTAATTTTAAATTTTCAGTATATTCTTTTAATCCTCCTAGTCTATTAGGATTATCTTGTGGCTCAGACATAACATCTTCCTCCTATTTTTCTTTTATAATCTCAATTGCCTTTTGCAATTGATTGTCTTCCTCATCTGTATAAGTTCCTTGTTCTTTTACTTCATTAGATAAATCTATTTCTTCATCTGGCTCTATTCCTACTTTATTTATTTCATTTTTATTTGGTGTATAATATTCTTCTATAGTTATTTTTAAGCCACTTCCATCACTTAGTCTATCTACCTCTTGAATTACACCTTTTCCATAAGTTTTGGTTCCTACTATTGTAGCTCTTTCATTGTCTTGTAAAGCTCCTACTAATATTTCAGATGCACTTGCTGAATATCCATTTGTAAGTACTACTACAGGCATTATTATAGTTGGATTATGCTCAGATTTAGTTATTTCTTCATTACCTTTTTTATCTTTTGTAATTAGTATTGTATCGTCTTTGTCTAATAACATATCTGCTATAGAAACAGCTTCATCAACTACTCCGCCACCATTATTTCTAAGGTCTATTATTAGCCTATCTATTCCTTGACTTTCTAACTCTTTATATTTTTCTTCAAATTCTTTTGCACAACCGCCATCAAAGTCCTCTATTAATAAATAACCAACATTATCAAATTTCTTTTCTACAATGTGTGAAACAACAATTTTTCTTCTTTCTACTTCTAATTCTTGTGTTTCTCCATCTCTTAGTATTTCTAGCTTAACAGTTGTTCCTTCTTCTCCCTTAATTGCATTAGAAGCTTGGTCTAGTTCTTCTCCAGAATATTCTTTACCATCTACTTTAGTAATTAAATCTCCTGCTTGTATTCCAGCTTCCTCTGCTGGTGAACCTTCCATTGGTTTTACTACATATATTGCATTATTTTCTAAATCTAATGTCATATATATACCAATTCCAACATAATTTCCAGTTGTTTCTTCCATAAGTTCATCCATTTCTTCTTTTGTATAATATGTAGTATATGGGTCTCCTAAAGCACTAACATAGCCTTTTATTGCACCTTCTATTAATGCTTCATCATCTATCTCTCCCATGTATTTTTCTTCTAATACACTTCTAAAGCTTGCTAGTGTTGCTTCTAATCCACTTAAACTACTATTGTCTTCACTTTTAATAGCAATTTTACCAGATTTTATTACAAAATTATATATTACAATTGTAGTAACTAAAGCAGTAATTAATACTGTTATAATAATAAGCATTATTGTTTTATAAACTTGTTGTGAATTTCTTTTTTCCATATATTTAATCTCACCTTTTTAAATAAATTTAACTCTTTTGTATTTTATATCAAAAAAGAATACTTTGCAAGTATTCTTTTATTTTTTACTATAATATATTTTCCTATAAAAATATTGCGTTTAAAGTACATTTAATTATACAAATTACTTTTTGGCACTTAATATAATTATATTTTTATTATTGTATCTTCTATTTGTATAAACATTACATGTCTTCGTCATCATCTTCATTTTTAGAAGTATCTTTACTATTAGTTTCTTTTTTGTTGGTATCTATTTCGTTTGAATTGTAACTTTCTTCATCTTCTTGTAAGCAATTTTCCATACAATGTGAACAACTTCCAGAACAATGTTCCTCGTTCCAGTCTAATTCTATTACATTATGACACTCTGGACATTCTACTTCATCTTTTTCAATATTATCCATATCTACAGAAAATTCATAATTACAATATGGGCAAACCACTTCGAATTCATAGTCTTCGTCTGAATCTCCATCTTCGTAAATATCATTTTCTATATTGTCTACAATTGCTTCTATACTAGACATTTTCTTTTCTATATTATCCTGATTTCTTTCTATTTCTTTAATTTTCATGTCTGTTGCTTTTGTTATTCTATCTATTATGTCTATAAAAGAAATAGATAACTCAGCTAATTTTGATTTAACAAATTTTCTTTCTTCCTCATTTGAAATTGTCTTTTCAATTTCTTCCATTATTCTTTTATATTCGATACCAATCTCTGACATGTATTAATTACCTCCAAATTAAACTCTTTCCATATATTCGCCAGTTCTTGTGTCTATTCTTACAACATCACCAACATTAACAAACATAGGTACATTTAATGTATATCCATTTTCTAATGTTGCAGGTTTTCCAGATGTAGTTGCTGTATTTCCAGCAAATCCTGGTTCTGTATATGTAACTTCTAACTCAACAAACATTGGTGGTTCTACTGAAAATACATTACCTTTATAAGATAATATTTTTACGTTCATATTTTCTTTTAAGAATTTTAAACCATCACCTATTTGATCTTCATTTAAAGGCAATTGCTCATATGTTTCATTATCCATAAAATAATAGATTCCTCCATCATTGTATAGATATTGCATTTCTTTTTTCTCTATTTCTGCTGCTGGATATTTTTCAGATGGGTTAAATGTTTTTTCTATAACAGCTCCTGATATTACGTTTTTTAATTTAGTTCTTACAAAAGCTGAACCCTTTCCTGGTTTTACATGTTGAAACTCTACAACTTTAAATACGTTTCCATCCATTTCAAATGTAGTACCATTTCTAAAATCTCCTGCTGAATATACTGTTGCCATATTATTACCCCTTTCAAATTTTATTATTCTTTTCGTTATTTTTAATTGACTTATCTATTTTACTACAAATTTGGCTAAAAATCAACCCCAATATCTTGTTCATCTACTATAATATAATTTTTGTCAGATTTAGTTAAAGTTATACAACCAGATTTTGTAATTAATACTGTATCTTCTATTCTAACTCCATACGTTCCTGGCAAGTAAATTCCAGGTTCATCTGTAACAACCATATTTTCTTTTAATGTCATATCAATTCTATCACTTATAAATGGTCTTTCGTGAATATCTAATCCTACTCCATGTCCTAAACTATGTATTAAATCATAATTATGCAATTTAAAGTCATTTTTAACGTTTCTTGCTGCTATTTTTGCATTAGCACCATCATACATTTCCTTTAATGCTTGAATTTGATTTTTTAAAACCAAGTCATATATTTCTCTTATCTTTACAGGAATATATCCTGCAAAAATTGTTCTTGTCATATCTGAGCAATAGCCTTTGTATTTGCACCCCATATCTATTGTAATTGCATCTCCTGCCTCTATTTTTTTGTCTGTTGGAACTGCATGCGGCTTAGATGAATTTTTGCCAGATGCGACAATTGTTTCAAAAGCTACTCCATCTGCACCATTTTGGATAAAAAATTTTTCAATTTCAAAAGCAATTTCTTTTTCTGTCATTCCTATTTTTATAAAATCTATTAAATGGCTAAAGCATGCATCTGTTATTTTACAGGCTTTTTCTATATAGCCAATTTCTTCTTCATCTTTTATCATTCTTTGCTTTTCTATAATATTTTCTGTTTCTTCTAAATTATTTATTTTGTATCTTTGCATATAAAGTTTATACATAAGATATGTAACATAGCTTTCCTCAAAACCAACATTGTCACAAAACATAAAAAAATTTTCGTAGTCATCTTTGCTTATATCTGTTACATTATATACTATAATCTCGTCATTAATAGTAACTACAGATTTAACATATTCTATATATCTTGAATCTGTAATATAGTAATTTTCTTTTCTAGTTATAAGTAATGTGCCCTCAGCATCTATTCCCGTTAAATATTTAATATTAACAGGATTTGATATAATAATGCCATCCATATTCGATAATCTTATTTTATCTCTTAGCCATTTTATCTTTGGGTTCATACACATCATCCCTTTATTATAATAATTAACTATTATTAAACATTATCCTTTATATAATCCCAATGTAAATATTTTAAATAATGCTGTTAACAATAATGTGCTTGGTACAAACATTGCAATTATTGCACTTATTACAATAAAAGGTCCAAAAGGAATATACTCATCTGCTTTTTTCCTTCTTGAAACTAGTATAATTATACTTATTACAGCTGCTAATAAAAATGCCATTACTGCAACCATTATTATGTTCATCCAGCCAAAAAATAATCCTAAGGCTCCCATTAGCTTAACATCTCCAAAGCCCATGGCATCTTTTCCAGCAATTAATCCACCTATAAGTGTAATAATTAAGAAAATTCCTCCACCAACTATCATTCCAAGCATATTGTTCATAAATATACTTATTCCAGCATTTGTGTTTATTAAAACACTAGCAAATGTAAAAATTAAGCCTGTCTCAAAAATTGTAAGTGTTAATCTATTGGGTATTATTTGAAGCCTGTAGTCTATAACAAATGCACTTATAAGCATTGGTACTAAAAACATATATTTAAGTGTATCTATACTAAAACCAAAGAAATATAAAAGTCCTACATACATTGCAGCTGTTATTACCATTAACAAATATTTTGGCTTTGCTTCTTTAAAATATACTGTAAAAAATTCTTTTGAAAAAACTTTTTTATATTCTGGAAGTCTCTTGTTGCACCAATCTATAAACTGCCCAACCAAGAGTCCAATTATTCCTATTCCCAAATAATATAATATGTTAATATCATTTATATACATCTATTGTTCTCCATTTCTTAATTTATTCTTTCGATTTATTTATTACGATTTTTTGTTTTATTAATTTTTTCATTTTTATATTTAATTTTCTAATATAATCAAATCTATGCTATTTACTTTATTTGCATTTTTATAAAATTTTGTATTGTAAAATAATTTAATACTAACTATTTCTTATTTAAATACTTATTCATAATCTTTTTTTCAAGTGGTCTTTTTATTTTTGTAATTAAAATATCTTTTTCATTTATAGGCTTAACTAAAATAGAATACATACCAGCCCTATTAGCCCCTAACACATCAGTTAAAAGTTGATCACCTATTACAGCTATGTTTTTATTTGGTAGTTTTAATTTATTCATCCCTTTTTTAAATCCGAATTTTAAAGGTTTCATCGCAAAATAAATAAAAGGAATTTCTAAGTACCTAGAAACATTTTCAACTTTTCTTTTATTATTAGTGTTTGACAAAATACATAACTTTATGCCTTCGTTGTTCATATTGTCAACCCACTCTTTCACTCCAAATAATACATTTTTGTTATAATCTATTAATGTATTATCTACATCTATAAGAAGCCCTTTTATATTATGTGATTGCAAAAATTCTATAGATACGTCTTTAATATTATTAAAATATGCTTTGGGATACATCTTAGTATAAAAGTCCATTTTTGCCTCCACATTATAACCTAATTTTGTATTATAATCTTATCAATATGGAATGCATTTGTCAATATAGAATGTTTGGCAAAAATATTTTTCAATTTACGGTTGTTATTTTTTTTAGTTATGTTATAATTATGACTTGCGTGAAGAATTAATTTATGCAAATAATATAAAATTTATTAAATTTCGAAAGGTTGTGTTTATAAAATGAAAAATTTTTCAATAATAAGTGCTTGTTCAGACTTTGGAGTTCATGTAAATGGTGCAAAATTTGGTCCAGAAGCAATTTCTAAAGATGTTCAAGAAACTGAGCTTGGAGGAAAAATAACAAATTTCTACACTTTACATGCAGAAGAAGCTGAAAAAGAATTAGATAAAAACAATAAAAAGAAAAACTTGCTTCCTGTAAACAAGTTTAATACTGAATTGTACAATTTAGTAAACGAAGTAATTAAAAAAGAGGAATTTCCTGTAACTTTAGGTGGAGACCATGTTATAGCAATTGCTTCTGCACTTGCTTCTATAAATAAATATAAAAACATGGGAATTATTTGGGTAGATGCACATGGAGACTACAATACATTTGCAACTACACAATCTGGTAATCTACATGGCTTACCTTATGCAGTTATTACAGGATATGAGAAACAACTTTTGGCAGATTTTCATAATGGCAATTTTTATAATCCACATAATGCTGTAATACTAGGAGGAAGAGATATTGACGAATTAGAATTGCCAAATATTACAGATGCAGGTGTTACTTTAATTTCAACAGAAGATATACACAAATATGGTGCGGAAGCAATGTTTAAGAAAGCAATAGAAATAGCCTCAAACGGAACTGATGGAGTTCATATAAGCTATGATTTAGATGTAATAGACCCTAAGATTGCACCTGGTGTATCTATTCCTGCTACCCATGGAATTAATTTAGATGAAGCTTATAAAATTGCTGATTTAATAAGCGAAAAAATTAGTGATAAAACTGTAAAATCATTAGACCTAGTAGAGCTTAACCCACTTTTAGATAAGGATAAAGTAACTGAAAAAATCGCTGTTGAAATTTTGGAAAGAATTTTTAGTAAAATATAAATTCTACTATACATTAGCACAAAAAAGAAATAGCTTCTTTTTATAATTTAAAGAGCTATTTCTTTTTTGTATCAAAATCTCTGTCCTCACTGACAGCTTCTCCGTTTTCATTGACAAGGTTGTCAAATTTCTCCGTCCCCGCTGACAACCTCTTCTTTGACAACTGACAATTATTTTCTAAGCTCAGCATGTAATTCTTTTTCTAGTCCATCTAAAACTTCTTTCATAACAACATTTACTTCTTCGTCTGTTAATGTTCTGTCTGGTACTCTAAATTTAAGTGCATATGCAACGCTTTTCTTTCCTTCTCCTATTTTTTCGCTTCTATATACGTCAAATAGTTTGGCTTCTTCTAATACTTTTCTTGCTTTTTTCTCTATTATTTTTTCTATTTGACCAACTTCAACATCTTCATCTACTACCATCGCAATATCTCTTTCAACAGCAGGATATTTTGGAATTGGTACATATTTCTTTACATTTCTAGAATATTTTATTATTTTGTCTATATTTATTTCTGCAAATAATATTCTTTGAGAAATGTCGTAATTTGTTGCAAGAAGTGGATTTACTTCACCCATTGTTCCTATTACGTCTTTGCCAACTTTTAAGTTTGCACATCTTCCTGGATGATACATTTCGTTTTCTGTTTCTTTTACTACATCATATTTAGCAACTCCTGCAATGCTTAAAACATTTTCTACTAAACCTTTTAATACATAAAAGTCTACATCATCCCCATACATACCTATAGTAAGAATTGTATCTTCTTCTGGAAGTTCTCCCTTTTCAATGTTTTCATTAACATTTTTATAAATCCTAGAGATATCAAATAATTTAACATTTTTGTTTTTATAGTTATTGTTGTTTTCTAGCATTTGCATCATAGATGGAACAGAAGTTGTTTTCATCATTGTATAATCTTCGCTTAACGGATTTTTAATTTTAATTGATTGTTTAGCATAAACGCTATCCTTAGAAATATTACATTTTCTTAAATCGTTTTCACTAACAAATCCATATGTGCAAATTTCAGATAAGCCACTATGTACAAGTAAATCTGATATTTTATCTTCTATAGTCTGTTTTTTATTTCTTCCGCCTAAAGTTGTATCTGCACTAACTAATGTTGTTTCCAATTTATCATAGCCATAGAAACGTAGTATTTCCTCTGCTACATCTGCTGTTTGTTCAATATCTTGTCTGAAAAATGGAGGTTTTACGACATCATTTTCAACTTTTATATCTAATTTATTAAGAATATTTATCATTTCTTCTTTAGATATATTTGTGCCTAATAGTCTGTTTATTCTGTCTACTTCTAGTGGAATTTCTACAGTTTTTTGTTTTGTTGGATAAACATCAACCATACCTTCTACAGGCTCTCCTGCTCCTAATAGCTCTACTAACTCTACTGCTCTGTTTACAGCTCTTAAAGCATTTTCAGGAGATAATCCTTTTTCATATCTACTCGAAGCTTCTGTTCTTAAGCCTACTGCTTTTGCAGTTTTTCTAACACTTCCGCCATAAAATACAGCTGACTCAAATACTATTGTTTCAGTATCATTTTCTATTTCTGAGTTTTCGCCACCCATTACTCCTGCAATTGCAACAGGCTTTTTGCTATCTGCAATAACAAGCATATTCTCATCTAGCTTTCTTTTTTGACTATCTAATGTTACTATTTCCTCATCAGCTTTTGCTCTTCTTACATTAATATGTCTTCCTTCAATTGAATTAATATCAAATGCATGCATTGGTTGACCAAGCTCTAGCATAACATAGTTTGTTATATCAACAATATTATTTATAGACCTTACTCCACATGCATTAAGTCTTCTTACCATCCAATCTGGAGAAGGACCTATTTTAACATTTTTTGCAACTCTTGCTATATATCTATAACACAAATCTGGTGCAGAAATTTCTACAGTTAAACCTTCTAGTTCTTTTTTGTTTTCTACTTTCATCTCATCTAAATTTTTTCTAGGATTTTTAAATGGTTTATTAAGCGAAACAGCTGTCTCTCTTCCTAAGCCCTCTATAGATAAACAATCTGGTCTGTTAGGTGTTATTTCAAAATCTATTATAGATTCACCTAAACCTAATATATCTACAATATTTTCTCCTATATTTTTCTCATACTTATTGTCTAAAATAAATATTCCATCCTCGATTGCATCTGGATAAGCCGCAGGGTCAATTCCAAGCTCACCAATAGAGCAAAGCATTCCGCATGACTCAATTCCACGAAGCTTTCCAGCTTTAATTTCTCTTCCTCCAGGAAGCATTGAATTTGGCTTTGCTACTGGTACAATTTGTCCAGATGTACCAACTATAATATTAGGTGCTCCAGTAACAATTTGCAAAGTCTCTCCATTTCCTACATCTACTTTAGTAACAACCAATTTATCTGCATTAATATGCTTTTTTACTTCTAATATTTTTCCTACAACAACATTCTTAATTTCGTCACCTTTGTCATCTATAGTCTCAACCTTAGACCCAGTCATAGTAAGAATATCTCCCAACTCTTTTGCAGAAACATCTATGTCTGCATATTCATTTAACCATTCTATACTTGCTTTCATTTACTTTACATCCTTTCTAATTTTTCTGCTTTTTTCTTATACATATAATATTTTGACCTGTCACTAATTTCTTAATTTCGGAAATTTAGATCTGGTCCCAATTTCTCATTTTCGGAAATTTGGATCTGGTCCCAATTTCCTAATTTCCAAATTGTTTTAAGAAACGTACATCATTTTCGTATAATAAACGCATGTCGTCTATTCCGAATTTTGCCATAGCTATTCTTTCTATTCCACAGCCAAATGCAAATCCCGAATATACTTCTGGGTCTATTCCACAGTTTCTAAGTACATTAGGGTGTACCATACCGCATCCTAAAAGTTCTATCCAGCCTTCGCCTTTACACACTCTACATCCTTTTCCTCCACATACGAAGCATGATACGTCTGCTTCTGCACTAGGTTCTGTAAATGGGAAATGATGTGGTCTAAATCTTATTTGTGTTTTTTCTCCTAAGCACTTTTTAGCAAACATTTCTAATGTTCCTTTTAAATCTCCCATTGATATATTTTTATCAACTACTAATCCTTCTATTTGGTGGAATACTGGTGAGTGTGTTGCATCTACACTGTCTGAACGATAAACCACACCAGGACATACTATTTTAATTGGTGGTTTTTGTGTTTCCATTACTCTAGCTTGAACAGGTGATGTTTGTGACCTTAGAACTATGTCATCTGTTACGTAAAAAGTATCTTGTATATCTCTTGCTGGATGGTCTGGTGGTGTGTTTAATTTATCAAAATTATACTCTGCAAGTTCTACCTCTGGTCCATCTGCTATTTCATACCCCATTCCTATAAATATTTCTTCCATATCTTTTATTATTTGTGTTATAGGATGAACACTGCCTAAGTTTATCTTTTTACCTGGCATTGTTACATCTATCTTTTCATGCTCTAGCTTTCTTTTTATTTCTGCTGTTTTAAATTCTTTTTCTCTTTCTTCTATTAAATTTTCAATTTCGTCTCTAACTTCATTTACTAAGCTTCCTATTACAGGTCTTTCTTCTGGTGAAAGTCCACCCATACCTCTTAAAATTAAAGTTAGCTCACCCTTTTTTCCTAAATATTTAACTCTAGCATCATTTAGGACTTTTTCATCATTTGCATTTTTAATTTCTTCTAGTGCTGACTGTCTAATCTTTTCAATTTGCTCTTTCATATAAAACTCCTTTCTTCTTTTCAAAATTAGATAAACTTATTTATAATCTAATTTGATATATTTTATAATAATTTGATATGTTTTATAAATTCTCAACTGAATTTTATATATCAAAAAATCCATTTCATCCTTGCAATAGGACGAAATGGATATCGTGGTACCACCTATCTTTATTAATAAATTTATTATGCCTTATTAAAATAATTATACACTTGTATACAGTCGTTTATATGTAGTCGTTTAATTTTTGTCGCATAAATAAATTTGTATTAACCTCATTATAGCTATATCGTAGCTAACGTCTTTCTCTACTTAAATAATAAAACATATCTTTTTTAATATTTAATATAAAGTTATACTAAATATTAAAAGTTTTTAGGATACTTATATATTTATAAGTATCTCATGTATTTGCTATTTGTTCAAAAAAGAACCTCAAAAGTGAAATTTCAATATAAGGATACAACAGGTTTCCAGCTAAAATCCCATCTCTCTATAATATCTCTTCTTATATCTACTTTGCTTTCTCCAAACGGCTTTAAATATTTAATTTTAGTTTTTTCATATCTGTACTGTGGATAAATGTATATGTTTGTTCTGTACTATTCACAGTTACTGTTATATATTACCACTTTTTTTTCATAAATGCAACATTTTTATATTTATTTTTTCTCCATTTTTCGACAAAATTATATTTGTCAACTGTATTTTTCAAATTCACATATCCTTCTATGGTAGTTAAATAATATATTTTTTATCATATTTAATAGTTTATTTAAATCTTTGTATAATTTTAGAAATTTCGGAAAATATATAATTATAAATTTAATTGGAGGTTGATTTTAATGGGAATTGAAAAACATTTAAGTATAACAGGTTCTTCTACTGTTTCTTGGAAAGATGCGGTAGTACAAGCTGTAAGTGAGGCATCTAAAACAATAGATTACTTGTCTTCTGTACGCGTTATTGACCAACGAGCTCAAATAGACGGAAAAAAACTAACTCAATATTTTGTTGATTTAGATATTTCATTTATTATAGACCGAGACAGAGATTAGTATTTAATTTATAATTTCAAAATAAGTTAAGCACATTAAAATACAGTTATAAATTATTAAAATATGTTATACAAGGAGCAATAAGAGTCCACATTGTCAACATGACAATTATATCATGAAATAATTGTTATATAAAGGTTTATAGGGAACCTTTTAAAAACCTAAATATATTATACAAGGAGCATATGTTGTATTTAATTATCAAATATAACATTAGAAATTTTATGGAGAATAACCCTTTAGAAACTAAACAAGAATATAGTAAATATGTAGATAAAAAATCGCCAAACTCCCCTATTTTAAAGAATTGCTTTAATGCGTTTTGGGTAGGAGGATTAATTTGCTCTATTGGACAAATTATCTTGTTTTACTGCAAATACAAAGGCTTGGACGAAACATCTTCTGCTACAATTGTGTCTATTATTTTAATTGGAATTTCTGCACTTTTAACAAGTTTAAATATATTCAATAAAATTGGAAAATTTGCAGGTGCAGGCTCACTAATTCCTATTACAGGATTCGCAAACTCTATTGTTTCTCCTGCTATAGAATATAAATCAGAAGGATATGTTATGGGTGTTGGCGGAAAAATGTTTACAGTAGCAGGTCCTGTACTTGTTTTTGGTATATCTACTTCTGTAATAATAGGTATAATTGCAGCATTTTTCTAAACAGTATTTTAAAGGCATTTTAATATAAGAATTTTATTTAATAATTTATAGGTTTATTTTAGCAAACTATTTTTACTCAATATTTATACACTTATTTCATTAAAAATAGTTTTAATAAATATTTATAAACTTATTTTAGTAAATTTACTTTTATAAATAACTTATTTTTATTTAAAACCAAAAGTTTAAAATTAAAAAGGAGTTTATTGCGTTTATGGAGAGAATTGGAAAGCAAACTATAAAATTTAATACTCCCCCAACTATTTTGGAAACATCTTCAATTGTTGGTCCTAAAGAAGGTCAAGGACCACTTGCTAAGTATTTTGACCAATGCTTAGAAGATGAGTTTTGGGGAGAAAAAACTTGGGAAAAGGCTGAAAGTAAAATAATACGAGAAAATGTAAATACATTAATTTTTAAATCTGGTATTCCTGCCGACAAAATTGATTATTGCTTTGCAGGAGACCTTTTAAACCAATGTATATCTACAAATTTTGGTTTACGAGATTTAAACATCCCTTTTTTCGGAATATTTGGCGCTTGTTCCACATTTGTTGAAGGATTGTGCATAGGTAGTGTTTTTATAGAAGGTGGAGGTGCAACAAATGTACTTTGCGCTACCTCTAGCCATTTTTGTAGTGCAGAAAAACAATTTAGATTTCCTCTTGAACTTGGAAATCAACGTACGCCAACAGCTCAGTGGACTGTTACTGGCTCTGGTGCAGCACTTTTAACAAAAAACGGCACTGGTCCATACATTACACATATTACTCCTGGTAGAATTGTAGATATGGGAATAAAAGACGCAAACAATATGGGAGCTGCTATGGCACCTGCTGCCCTTGACACATTAATTGCACATTTTCAAGATACAGGTAGAAAGCCAAGCTACTATGACCTAATAATTACTGGCGATTTAGGTTATATTGGAAAAGACATTTTAACTGATCTTGCAAAAACAAAAGGATATAATATAAAAAGTAACTACAACGATTGTGGTGTTCTTATTTTTAATAAAGATGAGCAAGACACACATTCTGGTGGAAGTGGCTGTGCATGTATTGCTACTACTTTTTCAGGATATTTATTTAAAGAATTAAAAAATAGAAAAATAAACAAAATATTACTTATGGCAACAGGCGCTTTAATGAATGCAACAAGTTCACAGCAAGGAGAATCAATCCCTGGAATTGCCCATGCAATTGCCATAGAAAATTAAGAGAAATATTATTATAAATTTTAAATTAATGCAATTGTACCTATAAAACAGCAACTAATTGATTTTTGCATTTTTATTTATATAGGTTATTCGCATTAAAGTAAAAGAAAGGAATTACAATAATTATGGAATTTTTACAAAGTATTGATTGGATGTTACTATTAAGATGCTTTATTGTTGGCGGATTAATTTGTGTAGTTGGACAAATATTAATTGATAAAACAAAATTAACCTCAGCTAGAATATTAGTACTATTTGTTACAATTGGAGCAATTTTAGGTGGACTTGGAATATACAAATACTTAATAGAATTTGCAGGTGCAGGAGCAACAGTTCCACTTTTAGGTTTTGGTGCAAACTTAGCCAAAGGAGCTATTCAAGAAGTACAAAATATTGGACTGCTTGGTGCATTTATAGGTGGAGTTAAAGCAGCCGCTGGCGGAATTGCAGCTGCAATATTCTTTGGCTATATTGCCTCTCTTTTAGCTAAACCTAAAATAAAAAAGCAGTAAGTTTAAAAAGCACGTAAACATTATTTATGCTTACGTGCTGGTTGTTAGCTAGACTTTACCAGGCAGATTGTCATGTATATAATATTAGCTTAATCATTACTTTGGTAATTTCATTGACATTTTTTCCAAAATATCATACCAACCATAAACTCTTATTATGTTTTCTCCTTCTATGCCTTCGTTGTACATACAGTTATAGCACATAACTTTCATTTTGCTAGATATATTTTTTACATTATTTGGACTATCTTCTATCATTACATCTATTCCATTTTCTAAGCAATAATCTAGTTTTTCGCTGTCTGGTTTAAACACTAATTCATCATAGTAGATTTTGTTGTCTTCTAACCATTTTTTTGTAAATTCTGGCATTTTTTCTCTATCTTCTAAAGGCAAGCCATAATCATTTCTAGCAGTTATTAAATATATTTCGTTATGTTTCTTTAACTTATTTATAACTTCTACTGCACAATCTCTAGGCTTAGAATTTTTTACATAGTTTTCTAAATAGTCATTCCAAAATTTTGTATCTTGTTCTTTATCCCAACCGAATAATTTTCTTTCATCATAGTATATATGCTCTATATTTATTGGTATATTATTTTCATAGCAAAATTTTGTACCATAGTCACATATATATTTTTCTATATCTGTTAAAACTCCATCAATATCAATTCCTATTTTCATTAGTATTCCTCCTTATTTTTTTATTTATTTTTCATAATATACTCTAATATTTACATTATTTTTAATAATCTATTTTGTAACAACTTATATTTTTATACTCTACAGCAATAATGCCAAACTAATATTATTTAAAGAAATTTTACGTTTTAGAATATTTTATTATATAAATTATTTTGGCATATAAATTATTTTTGAGGCAATTTTTATTATGCTTTTTATTTTTTGTTCTCTATTACTTAAAAATAGAACTTTCCTATAATATAAAAAAATCAATTGTATTATATAACAATTGACTTTCTTTTTTCTATATATTTAATAAAATTTTAAATATTTTATAGCTTAAATTTTAATTTCTTATAAAATTAATTGTTAAGCTTATATACATATACTATTAATATCTAAAATTACTAATAGCACTTATTATTTTGCTTTTTTAGCTATTTCTGCAAATGCTTTTGGATCTGTAACAGCTATTTCAGCTAACATTTTTCTGTTTATAACAATGTTTGCTTTCTTTAATCCACTAATTAATTTGCTGTATGTTAATCCATTTTGTCTTGCAGCAGCATTTATTCTAGCAATCCATAATTTTCTAAAATTGCTCTTTCTATCTTTTCTTCCTACATAAGCATATTGTCCAGATTTCATAACAGCTTGTTTAGCCATTCTAAATCTGTAATGTTTTGCTCCATAGTAACCTTTTGCTCTTTTTAATATTTTTTTATGTTTTTTACGTGTAATTAATGCTGTTTTTACTCTTGCCATTCTATTTCACCTTTCTTTCATTTCATATTTTCATATTAGTTGCCATATGGCAATAATCTTTTAATTCCTGCTTTGCAAGTCTTGTCTGCATAAGCATCTTGAACTTTTCCTCTTGATCTAGCTCTTGTTGATTTGTTAGATAAAAGATGTCTTCTATTTGATTTAGTTCTTTTAACTTTTCCAGTAGCTGTATAAGAATATCTTTTCTTAGCTGCTTTATTTGTCTTTAATTTTGGCATATAAATTCCTCCTTCTAATTTTGTAAGTAAATAATTTACTTAATTTATATTACTTATCAGCTTTTTTAGCTAATATAATAAACATATTTTTACCTTCTAATAAAGGCTTTTTCTCAACAGTTGTAATATCTGCTAGTCTTTCAATGAACTTATTTAAAACTTGCTCTCCTAATTTTACATAGTTCATTTCTCTACCTCTAAATCTAACTGTTATTTTAACCTTATTGCCGTCTTCTATAAATTTTTGTGCATTTTTTAGTTTAAATTCGAAATCGTGTTGTTCTATGTTTGGAGTAATACGAATTTCTTTTATTTCAAAAGTCTTTTGCTTTTTCTTAGCCTCTTTTTCCTTTTTAGATTGCTCAAATTTGTATTTCCCATAGTTCATTATTTTGCATACTGGAATTTCTGCATTTGGTGCAACTAAAACTAGGTCTAATTTTTTGTCATAAGCTAAGTCTAACGCGTCATGTATGCTCATTACTCCTCTTTTTTCACCTTGCTCATCAATTACTTGAACCTTGCTTGCTCTTATTTGTTCATTAATTGGCAATTCTTGTTTAATAATAAAACACCTCCTAAAATGTTACAAGTGCAACTTCATTTATGTGCAATAAAAAAATTGACTTGTAAAAAGCCAATCCACACATAAAAATAAATCTTATTTGATGTATTTACTAACCTTTTTCCATTAAGATAAGGTGAGAAGTGGATTGCTTCTTCTTAAAATTACTTTATTATAATACTATATTTTTTGTAAAAAGTCAACTGTTTTTTGGAAATTAAGTTTGTATGACTGTAGGTTAGTCAATCATATGTCACACTTTTTTGAAAAATATATATTTCGAGTACTCTATATTGTTATAACCGATTCTTCTTGACTTTTATATTTTTTTAGGAATTCCTTTGGACTCAACCATCCTAGTGGTCTCATTGGAAAATTATTATATTCTTTTCTCCAATCTGCTCCTCTATTTCTTAAATCTTCTAAACTACAAAATACCTTATTGTAGTAAAATCTTTCTTGATCTTTTCTATGACTTCTTTCTACTTTTCCATTTTGTTTCGGAGTATGTGGTTTTATTGTCCTATATTCTATTCCTAATTCCTCTAATGTTTTCTCAAATAGTGTTTTCTTATTCCTTAAAAAGGCTTGCCAACTTAATCTATTTGTAAATTCAAATCCGTTATCTGTTTGTATTGTTTTTATTTTTATACTATATTGTTCTCTAAAATATCTTACCATCCTTTTTACAAATTCACTAGACATATATGTGCTATGCTCATTTGTATACCATATATATCTTATTCTCGTAAATTCATCTATTCCTGTATATTGATAATATTTTTCTCCTATTTCTTGCAGTTCTGGACTCATACATTTTTTTGGTACGTACTTTACATCTACCTGTACTTTTTCTCCTGGGTATCTTCCTATTACCCATTCACAAGGTTCATTTTCTTTTTTCTTACTTGGTGCTTTTTTATATATTCCTAATCGTTGCAGCACACGATACAAACCTTGCACAGTTCTTGTATATCCTGCTTCTCTTAATTTTACCCATAATACAACCAATCCAGTATCTTTATTATTGTTTTTGTAGTCCTTTATCATTTTTATTTCTTTTTCGGTATGTTGATTCGGATGATAATGTGGCTTTCTTGACTTATCTTTCAAACTTTCTAAACTTCCATCATATCTTGCTTTCCATCTGTATATTGTTCTTCTACATTCACTAAATTTAATCGCTGCTTTTGTTACTCCATATTTATTTGAAAATTTTACTACAGACTCTTTATATTTTAATTTCTGTGTGATATTATTACCCATAAGAGAGTACCTCCAATATTGTTTGTTTGTGGTTATTTAAACAATATCATTTTTGGTACTCTCTTTCAATATTTTATTTTCAATGTATCTGTGACATATCTATTTTAAACCTATATTTTTGGAAATTAAGTTTGTATGACTCTTGTTATAGATTATTGACAAAAGTAAAATATGTGATATAATTTTATATAGAAACAGGAAGCCACAAAAGTGGTCGCCGATTAAATTGGTATTTAATACACACTCTAACCGCCAAGCAGAGTGTGTATTTCTTTTCTATTTACTTAATATATGTATTATCACAATAATTAAGGTAATAGTAATGATAGTTACTGATACTAAACCAGCAAAAAGTAATATGATTAACTGTAATAATAAATCTATCATACAACCACCTCCTTACGTTGGTGGCGACACACTTCTGCTTTTTCCTATTTCTATATAAAATTATATAAATTGTTTATTTATAAGTCAATATATACTAAAACATTTTTCACAATTTTTGGCTGTTTGCTTGACTTTTTTTTGTTTTTGTAATAGAATAATATAGCATATTTGAATATGAGAAAAGTAAAAGCTTCTCCCCGGTGGTTTTTATTTTTATTTCATATAATTAAGTTTAAAATTGAATGGAGGATATAGATTACCATGAACAATACTACATATAGTGTTAAAAAAAGTGAAATTGAAAGAAAATGGTATATAATTGATGCAGCAAATAAGCCAATTGGTAGAGTTGCTACAGAAGCTGCAAAATTATTAAGAGGAAAACACAAACCAACTTATACAACTCATATGGATGTTGGTGACAATGTTATTATTATTAATTGTAAAGAAGCTATTTTAACTGGAAAGAAAATGGATCAAAAAGTTTACAGACACTTTTCAGGATACATTGGTGGAATGAAAGAGCTTACAGCTAGAGAAATGATGAATAAGAGCCCAGAAAAGGTTATGACACATGCAGTTGTAGGAATGCTTCCACATAATAGTTTAGGAAGACAAATGGCTAAAAAATTAAGAGTTTATGCTGGTAGTGAGCATGAGCAAATAGCACAAAAACCTGAAGTATGGGAGGTAAAATAAAATGGCTAAAGCTAAAACAGAAAAAATAGTATTTTTAGGTACAGGAAGAAGAAAAAAATCTATCGCTAGAGTTAGATTAATGCCTGGTACTGGAGTTATAACAGTTAATGGAAGAGAATTAAACGAATATTTTGGACCAGAAACATTAAAAGTAATTGTAAAACAACCATTAGTTGCTACAAATACTTTAGACAAATATGATGTTGTTGCAAAAGTTATTGGTGGAGGAATTAGTGGTCAAGCTGGTGCAATCCGTCACGGAATATCTAGAGCTTTATTACAAGCAAACGGAGAATACAGACCAACATTAAAAGTTGCAGGATTCTTAACAAGAGATCCTCGTATGAAGGAAAGAAAGAAATATGGTCTTAAAAAAGCTCGTAAAGCTCCACAATTTAGCAAGAGATAATCAAGAATTTTACAAAAAATTATTAAAACTCGTAAGTTTAAATGCTTACGAGTTTTTTTGTATAAAATTTTAATTTAGCTTTTAATATTTATTATGCACTGTAATTCCAACCATACCCTATTACATATAATTTTGTTTGTTTTTATCAATATTTTTTATGGAAAACACTCAATATAATCTATATATCTGTCTAATAAAAGCATCATATCAATAATATAACTCACTTTCTCTACAAATTTTCCTTTATAAATCTTTCTACTGTACTCCAATATAACTCTGGTGCTACTTCTGAAGATTCCGCATGTTCTGCCCCTTCTACCACAAGTTTTTCTTTTTTACAAGCTGCTGCATTATAAACTTCATCTAACATCCAAAATGGTACAAATGTGTCTTTGTCTCCATGAATAAATAATGTTGGCGTCTTTGATTTTTTTACTTGTTCTACAGATGAAGCCTCTTTAAAATTATAACCTGCTCTAATTCCTGTTACAAAATCTGCAGCATTTAATGCAGGAAATGTTGGTAAGTTAAATAATTTTTTTAATTGACCTGCAAATTCATCCCATACAGATGAATAACCACAGTCTTCTATTGCTACTTTAACATTGTTTGGCAATTCTTCTCCTGTTGTCATCATTGTTGTCGCAGCTCCCATTGATAAGCCAAATAATATAATCTTACTATTTTCATTTTTATTTACAATTTCATCTATCCATTTTTTAATATCTAGTCTGTCAGGCCATCCCATGCCAATGTAGTCTCCCTCACTTTCTCCTGCTCCTCTTAAATCTACAGTTAGCACATTATATCCCATATCATAAAACTTTTTAGTATAATTTGCCATTAGTTTTCCTTCACTAGCATATCCATGTATAACAATTGTCCATATATTAGTTGCATTTGAATTTACAAACTCATATGCATGTAGCTTTAAATTATCGTCAGATGTAATATAAACATCTTGTTTAGTCTCTTCAAACCACTTATTTAATTCGCTTTTTTCTGTATTTTCTTCTTTAATTTGTTCTTCTGTTTTTTCTGCGTTATCTTCTTCGTCGCTTCCTTGATTATTATCCAACACCATTGCCTTTGATGAGTCTGCACTTAAAGCGAAATCAAAAAAGTAATTTCCAACTACCACAAATGCAATTCCTGCTAATATTATTAGTACTAAAAATACTATCATAAAAATTTTTATACCTTTCTTCATTTATTTTTCTCGTATAATGAATATATAAACACTATACGTACTCCTTTCTTTCATTTTATAATTTTCTTTTATTTATGTTTATCTTCGTTTTCACTAATTTTTATTTACATTTATTGTTTTTCATTTTTATATTCTTTGCTTAGTTTCCTCATTATTGTATATTCTTATCACACATTTATTGATTTGCTCAAAATTGTATATTTCTCTTAATCATTTATCAGTTTTACTAAATTATTATATGCATCTTTTGCTTTATCATCATCATATTTTTTATCTGTATATCTCTTTATTAACCATATATGTGCTGCACCTTTTGTTTCTCTTATATCTAATTTCAAATTTTTCTCTTTAGCTAATTTTTCAAATGTATGTACATCTGGGTTTAAAATATCATATGTACCAGTATAAATTATTACATTTTCTAGCTTGTCCAATGGTCCATTTATTGGACTTACTAAGTACTTGTCCATATCTTTTCCTCCAGCATATGCTACTCCTGCAACTGTAAGAACTTTTTTGTTTAGCATTTTATCGTGTTTTTGTACTGTATCTATTTTTGGATTTTTCATTGTCACATCTAGCCAAGGTGATATAAGAATTAATTTACTAGGTTGATTTAGCCCTTCTTTTCCCGCTTCTTCCGCCAAAGCTAGTGCTATACCTCCTCCTGCTGAGTCCCCCATTAAAATAAAGTTTTCCTTTTCTACTCTTTTAACTATTTCTCTATATAAAGGTAATACCATTCCAAATACATCTGTATATCTATATTGCGGTGTTAATGGATAATCTGGCACAACAATAGTTGCTCCTGTATCTTTTATTAAATCTCTAAAAAAGTTCCAATGTTCTTTATATAACTCTCCTACATATGAACCTCCATGTAAATACATAATAACCTTTCCAGAGCTTTCTTCTACATCTGGCTTTATAGTAAATACTTGTCTATGTAGGTAATCATATTCTTTTAAATTATAGCTCTTAGACACAGATTTAGGAGGTCTTGACTGTATATTTCCTGTAAACAAATATACTAATGCTAACATTGTAAGCACAATTAATAAAATAAGAACAATTAACATTAAGTTTACAAATCCCATATTTTCCCCCCTCTTATTATAAATGAAATCTCTTTTTCATTTCTTCGTTTACTTCTTTTGCAAACAAAACAATCGTTAGCAATAGTGAAAATACTGCTATTGGTGTAGCAATTATTGTTAAAATATTTGTTGGAACCCATCCTATTAGACATAATACAGCTGGTATCATACTCCACACAAATATAATTAATTGATATATAATATACCTAGCATATATTTTAAAAGCGCACATTAGTAAAATTAGCATTGTTACATTTGCTGTTATAATGCTTATAGGAATTGCTATAGTAAATGACCAGCCTTTATACCCTATTATCCAATCTAACGCAACACACAATATATCTATTAATAGAACTTGAAGCATTACACGTGATGCAATATTTACGTTCTTTTTTATTGAGTTCATTACCGTTATCCAAGTATAAATAACACCTGCAATTACCAATAACGACCATTTAAAATGCTGAGTAACAAAGTGATTTACTATTAAAGACGTTATTCCAATAACAAATGAAATTATTGTCATTATTAGCATAACTTTATCTATTCTATTTATATTTCTTATTTTAGGATATAACTTGCTTTCATTATTCTCACGTACACCATTTGTTTCTATCTGTACAGTCGTATTTTCTTTTTCTAAATATTCAAAAAACTTCTTCTCTACGCCATCATTTTTTAATATTGATGTAATAGTAAAAATAATATTATCTTTATATGACATCGTCGAACATTTTATTTTTTCTCCTCTATCTGGTGCAATTAAAAACAAAAAGTTATCAATATATTTTTGATATTCTGGAAGTACATTTACCTTTCCTATATTAGAAAGCGTAGTTGTACTATATTTTCTTATTTCTATGTAACTTATTTTTACTATTGGTCTTTTTAAAAATAATGGTATAAGTTTTACACCTATGTTATTACCCAGCTTTATATTTTTCATCATAGTTCTTGCAATTTCTGTTTTGTCCAACTTTTTCTTAAAGTCATCATGCACAAACTCTAGCACTTTGTTAAAGTCTAGCAAATCTAATTCTTTAGCACTTGCATTAATGCTTATATAAGAAAAGAAATTAGTTATTGTTGTAGACTCAAAATACTTTTTTAAATTAACTGGTATACATATTTTTATAGGCTTTTTTAATTTCCTATTTTTATATTTCTCAAGATACTCTTGGTATATTGCATAAATTAAAACAGCTGTAAAATACTGTGTTACAGTTACTTTTAATTTTCTACATCTCTTTATTATTTGTTTTAAATTTATAAAACCATGTGTGACATTCACACCATAAAGTGGTATTCTTCTTCCATGTAAAATGTAAGCTCTTTTACCTCCTTTTGGAGATTTTAAGCTTTTTTGATAGTTTTTCATATAGCTATCTTCTGTGTTGTTATCATTAACCTCAATATTTTGCTTTACTTCCATTTCCGGAATATTTTTTGTCTCATCTGGATGTGCTAAATCTATATAATTATAAGCAATTGCCTTTATAAACTCTATACTGCTACTTCCATCTGTTAGTGAGTGAAATGTATCAACATTAATTTTATTTTTATAATATGTAACCTTAAATAAATACCCATTATTAGTATTTTTATCTATATATTTACAAGGATAATTTTTTTCCTCATCTATAATTATCTCTTTTGTATTTTCCTCTAAATAATACCAGAAAAATCCTCTTTTTAAGCACACTTTAAAAGAAGTAAAACTTTCTAGAGTTTTATTCACTGCATCTTTTAAAATCTTAGGATTTATATCTTCTGTTAACAAAACTGACATCCTATAAACAGCACTAAAATTTTTGTCTGAATCTATAGGAAATATCTTTGCAGAGTTATCGAGCTTTCTCCACTTTGTCATTTAAATTATTCCTTTCTTATTTCTTATAATATTTCTTGACTTTTCTCATATAAATAGAGTATAATAAACATAGAAAGTAAGTGATCACAAAAGCGTGATTGCCCAAAAAATATATTGGTAACTACACATTGCTCTGCAATTCAATTAAGCAATGTGTAGTTTTTATTTTATCTGACTATTAACCCATTTTATGTATATAATACATAGCAAGGCTAAATTAATTGTTATTGATATCATTAGTCCTATAAATAGGAACTCTAATATTTCTAACATAGCCTCACCTCCTAACTCTTGATAAAAATCAAGGTAGAGGCAACTACACATTTGCTTATCTTACTTTCTATACTATAAATTTTATAATATTTCTGTCAAAATGTCTATAATAATTATGAAATTAATTTATTATCTCTATAGCATCTCTGCTTTCTAACCCCTCTAAATTATAATAACTATCTGGAATTTCTCCTGCGATTATTCCTTCAACTAGCAATACTTGATTTTTTATTTCTTCACTTATTACTTGAAAAGGTGTAAGAATACTTACTTTACAAACAACATCTAAATATATTCTATGTAGTGTTTGGTTTATTCCCTGTGAGGTAAATTCAGATTTTAAATCAGTCTCTACTGAACCATCTAATTGTATTTTTATATTTATATCAGGTCCCATTCCAGAAAAAAGCTTACTTCCAAAAAAGCTTCCCAGTTTTATATTAAAATTATTATTTTCGCTCTTTTCTAGTTCTTCTTGTATTTTTATTGGTATGTCTGATATTATTTCATTTACAGAAATAATATTTGTTCCTATCATTTTTATATTTCCATTTTCATCTTTTATTATATTTATTAAATCTTCATATGTATAATTTGACATTACTATTGTCGCTTGTTCATTAGATATTTTTGTAGCAATAGATTTTGCAGTTGTTTTACATCTCTCCTCAATTATTGGAGTTACACTAAGAAGTACTGTTCTTGCTACAATTATAGCAATTACTAGTATTATTAGAATTTTTACAATTTTTCTTTTGTTTTTGCTATCTTTTATCTTTGGCAACTTAATTCTATGTCTAGTATAAATTTTTGTATTATTTTTATCCATTATATCTTGGAATAAATAGTTGCTGACCTACTAAAATATTGTCTATCTGTTCTATATTATTTACTTCTGCAATTGCTGAGACAGTACTTGCAAATTTTTTAGCTATTTTCCATAAACTATCACCTGGTTTGACAAAATATATAACCATACTATATTTGTTAATATTTTTATTCTCGTCTATTTCTACTCCGTCTATTACGTTTATTTTAGAATTATTAGACATAGAAACTTTAAATATAAGGTCTATTTTTATATCTATACTTTCATCTGAAGTTACAACAAAATTTTGAAGGCCAATTTCGATGCCTGTATCTATATTAGTGTTTGCATCTATGTCATCACTTTGCATAGAAAAGTTAAATGGTAGCACAATTTCTTTTGTATCTACTCCAGAAAAGTTATTTACAGAATATACGAAATTTAGCTTTACTTCTCCTTCATATAAAACTTTATTATTTGCTACACTTTGCTTTATTATATATGGAACTACATCCACATCATAAATCTTTCCTCCATGCATTTCCGGAATTATTTGCTTATCTCTTATACTACATGTATCTTGTATTGTTTTTTTAGTATGCATAGCCTGAATTTGCTTTTGTGTAAAGTTTAATTCAACGCTTGGACTATATAAGTCTTGTATTACATTTAACTCTTTATTTTGATACGCTTCCCCATGAATTTTTATTTCAACTTCTATATATATTGCATGTTCTTCTACACTTTTTGGTTCTATTACAACATTACAAATCTCATATTTTACATCACAAACATTTTCTTCGTTTATATCTTGAATATCTATAAATCCCATTATAGGTATAATAGTTTCAACTGAGTTTATTCTATTATCATCTGTTAAATAAAGTATTTTTGCTTCTAGGTCTGACTTAACTAATACCTTGTTATAGCTAATTTTTACATCTTTATTTAATATTCTAAAATTGCATTTCATTATCTCTGCTAAATTATCTGTTTCGCTTAATTTAATAGTATCTTTTGCATATGTTTTTGTTTCTCCGCTTCCCACAAGTGAGTTTACATTAAATGTTTTGTTTAGCACTTGAATATCTTTTACATTGTCTACTTGTTTTATAAAATCAATATTCTCGTTTGCAGATATTGAAATATTAGCATCAACAATAGCTCTTAAATTAATTTTTCTTCCGTTTAAAACTCTACAATCTATACTTCTAACATTTAAGTCTAAGTTTAGGTTCATACCTTCTTGTGCTTCTGGTATATTAAAAGTTTGCGAAAATTCTAAATTTGTATTTAAACTTCTTATATATCCATCTTCTGTATCTGCCAAATACATTATATATGTATCTATTTTTCCATCAACTTTAACTCTTCCATTTAAAATTTCTTTTTTATAAATACACACCGTACCACTTGTGCTTACTGCATTTATAATATCTGGCTTTATGTCTGGTACTATTACATCATCCTCTATTATAAAGTTATTAGTCTTCTGTGATATTATTTGATTTACACATAAGCTATCTTTTGCTGTTTCAATAGCCATCTTTATCCCTCCTTAAATTCTGATAGTTAATATATATTTATGGACATTAAAAAAAATTCCTATTTCTAGGAATTTTGTAATTTAAAATATTTTATTATACTATTGCTTTTTTCTTTTTGATATCTTCTGAAGGTACAAATAATGGACTATAACCTTCTCCATTAAAAACATCTACTTCAACAGTTCTTGTTAAAATATCTGTATAACTATAACTTACATTTCTATTTTCTTCTGTATATTTTATAACAAAAAGGCTAGGATATGCTTTTTGTATAGTAGCTTCTTTCTCAAACGATTTACTTCTTCCTAAGGAACCTTTTACTATTATCTTTTGTCCTATCTTTTCATTGATATCTGTCTTTAGTGTTGCAATATCATTTGGGCAAATCATTCTATCACCTACTTCTAAAATATAGCTAGATTATACCATTTGCGACATAAATTGTCAAAGCTAGAAACAAGCTCAAAATGGCTGTATTGCTTTATTGTTAAAGGTTTTAGCTTTATGTTACATTTATATTACAATTATATTTCATAACTGATACATTTTTTTAATAATAAAATTTTAGCTTTCATAAACTTAATTCATATAGTTTAGTTATGTAGTAATTGAACTATTTAACAATTTTTATTTCTCATATTTACGCGAACATTTTACAGTTTTCGACATATTATATAGTAATCAGCTTATATGAGGTGATTACATGGACAAATTAATGTACCAGAATTCATGCCGGTAAAATATTGCACTTAGATGGAGACAAACGTTATACTGACAAATCTAGTTTGTATTATAGAAAAGCTGGTCTTCAAGCAGTTGTTAAGTATATACCAGAATATAGGCAACCTGCGGTCGTAAGAAATTTACTAAAAAAGTATAACCCAGATATTTTAGTTATAACCGGTCATGATGGAATGATAAAAAAACGGTACTAACTATAATGATTTATATAATTATAGAAATTCCAAATACTTTATAAAATGTGTTGAAAACGCTAGAAAGTTTGATAATCCAGATAATCATTTAGCAATTTTTGCAGGTGCTTGTCAAAGCTATTACGAAGGTTTAATTTTAGCAGGTGCCAATTTTGCCTCTTCCCCTGCAAGAATTTTAATTGATTTTGTTGACCCTTTGGTTGTTGCAGAAACTATTGCAACTACAGATAATTCTAAATTTGTTACTATTCGTGATTTTGAAAATGAACTGCGTGATGGGCAAAGAGGAATTAGTGGTATTGGTTCTAAAGGAAAAAAACATAATAATATTATTTAGTTATATTATTAATAATAAAAAATATTGTAAAACTTATATTTAAACTTCTTATGATAATAAAAATCCTCTTAAAATGCTAACTTAAATTTTTAACATTAAGAGGATTTTTTATTGCTAATAATTTTAATTAAACCATATTTATATTAATATAAATAAAATCTCTGATAAAATAATATCTAAACTAGTACAAATAAAATTTTTGATTAGACAATTCTCAAACTAGTATAAGTAAAATTTTTAATATTATATGTTAAACAATTTTTCTTTAAATATTCTTTATATTTCTCTTTTTAAATACTATGTATGTTGGTATAAGCATAATTATAAAGTATATTGCATTTATAACCATTGCAAACTCTAATGAAGTGCCTTCATACATTGGAATTGCACCAAAGAAATGTTGTGTTAAATCCCAGTTAGGAGTTACAAAATATTTTACCCAATCTAAGTCTAACTGTATACCAATCATATTTATCATAGATGAACCCATATAACCTAATAGAGTTAATGTAATTGCAACAGCACTATTATTAAATAATGTGCTTAAAGCAAATGCTAAAGTCATTAATAGCACATATATAGGAAGTTTTCCTATAGTTTGTATTAACATGTAACTTGCTATGCTCATTTCTTGAATAGAGTGTGCATTAAAGTCATATTCTATAGCTGGGGTTTGCAAACTATCAAATCCAAATACTACTCCTCCTACAACAAACTGCATTAGCATAATAGAAATTATTATAATTGCTAGCATAATTAAGCATGTAATAAATTTAGATGTTAGTATTGTCGTTCTTTTATATGGTCTTATAAGTAATAATTTTACCGTACCCTTGTTAAATTCCTCACTAACAATTGTTCCTGCTATCATTACTATAACAATAACAATAAATATTTCGTATTCAGAGAAAAAGTTTGCTAACATTCCCCTTGCATTAGCTTCGTCCTGCGTTCTTGTCTCGTTTTCTATATCGTATTTAGCCTTATTAGCTCTTTCTAAACTATCGTAATAATCTTGCTTCATTAAGGTTGTATCTGATTCACTTTTACTCATTTCATAGTCTATAACACTAATGCTTGAATTATAATATTGGTCTATTAATCCATTATAATAGCTAGACTCATAACTAATATTTTTATCTAGTCTCCATTCTAATGTCTGTTTTTGTACTTCTAAATATCTTATCATTTTGTCCGCTTCTGCTACTTGCTTTTCTGTTTCTGCACTTTCCTTTATTTTCTTTTGCTCTTCTATTTGTTTATTTGCTTCTTCTAAATCATCTCGTGCAAAAGATTGCCAGTCTTCTTTGTCTAGTCTTGAAATTAATTCGTTATACTCATTTAAAGTTTCTTTATAAGCAACTTCATCTTTATTTATCATTGTGTCGTATGTAGCTAAGTCTCTTAAATATGGATTTATCTTAGTTTGAACTATTGAAAACTGCCATGAATTTACACCGTATTTTTTCATTAATTTATATGTTTCTAAGCTTGATTTATAATCTATATACTGTGATTTATCATTTTCATCTAATGGATTTAATTCCTTTAATTCTGCTTCCATATAAACTATTTGCTCATCTAAGTTCCCATAATAGTTAATATTTTCTGAATTACTTATATTTTTCATTATTACGTTATAGCCTATTATAAAAACTAAAGTTACTAGCATAACAATGTAAAAACTCTTTTTCTTAAAAATTTTAGCTAATTCATTTTTTATTAATCTAATCAATTACATTACCCCCTGTCTTTTTTAAGAATGCATCCTCTAATGAAATTTTTTCTTCATTTATAGAATAAATTTTTATGTCATTTTCTACAAGTCTCTTTACTATACTTGGTACTTCTTCTCTTTCTATATCAATTTTAAATTTTGTATTATCTATAACAGTAACACCTTTAAGCATTTTATCTATCATTTCTGTGTTATCAATTTCAAATATATATCCACTCTTTGCAACATTTTTTACATCTTCTATCTTATTTGTTTCCATCACTTTTCCATTTTTTATAATGCAAATTTTATTACAAAAAGTTTCTAATTCTAAAAGATTATGACTAGAAATTAAAACTGCCATTTTTTCTTTTTTTGCTAGTTCCTTTAAAAGTTCTCTTATTTCTTTTATACCTTCTGGATCTAGTCCATTTGTTGGTTCATCTAAAATTAACAAATTAGGTTTATGCAAAATAGCTTGTGCAATACCAAGTCTTTGTCTCATCCCCAATGAATATTTAGAAACTTTATCATTTATTCTATTTTCCAACTTTACTAATTTTACAACTTCGTCTATTCTTTCTTTTCCAACACCTTTATATAAATTAGCTATTAACTTTAAGTTTTCATATCCTGTTAAATACATATACAAATCTGGATTTTCAACTATTGCTCCAACCTTTTCTATTGCTTTTGTAAAATTATTAGTTATATCATATCCATTAATATTAACAGTTCCACTTGTAATACTTTGAAGTCCTAAAATTAATTTTATTGTTGTAGTTTTTCCTGCACCATTTGGTCCTATAAAACCTAAAATATCTCCTTTTTCTAGTTCTAAAGAAACATCTTTTAATATTTCTTTTCTTCCAAAGTTTTTGTGTAAATGCTCACACTTAAGTACTACATCTCCCACTTTATCTCCTCCTTAATTTATATTTTTAGTTTTAAAAATTTTATAGCATTTTTTCACAATTTTATAAAATTGCTTAAAGCTTTAATTGATATTTTTATAATACCATATAATTTATTAAGAAAAAATTAGCTAAATAATTAAGTTTTTATTAAGGAGAGTTTTTGCGTAAAAAAAGAAATGGCTGTACTTAAGATTCCAAGCCATTTCTTCTTATCTATATCTCATTTAAGGGTAATTATTTATATAACATTTTATGGGGTTATTATAATATCTATAATTTTACACTTATATCTTATATATTATTGTACATCACATCTACTTAAATTACTTATAGGCACCACTCTCCTTTTTTATATATTACTAATTTATTATTTATTTAAAATATTTTTTTATTTCTTTATGTCAAATATTTTCAAAACTAATCTACCATAGCATTCCTCCTTTACAAAATTCTAATGCTATTTTCTTTATTCATTTTTTTCTACCGCCTCCTCTCTTAATATGCTTTTATTTTACATTTTATTTATGACCATTTTATGAATGAATTTTGAAGTCTTAGTAAAGATTTAATTAAAAACTTCTTAATAAAAAGCAAGATTTTTCTATAAAAAAAAGACCTCTAGTTTTCACAACTTAATAGAAGTCTTTTTCACTATAGTTTTTAAGTGCTTTGTCTTATACTAGTACTATATACTTTTCCATCTTCATTAAACCATACACGAAGTTCATAATACTTTGGTCCATCAAGGTCACCGCATAATGATTTGTCAATTATTTTTCCTGCTGAGTAATCATATAACATTGTATTATCATCATAAGTATCTTTGTACCAAGGTTCTCCTAATATTCCAATTACTTCTTCTTCCGATAAACCTACAAGAGATTTATTATCATTAATTTCATTCATTTTTATGTATAAGTCATTTGGAATTTCATTATGTCCAAAAAGATATTTACCTATCCCCAATATAAGTATTATTATAATTATTCCAATAATTAATTTCCATTTACTTTTCATAGAAAATCTCCTAATTTTACATTAAGAATTACTTAACTCTTGTATAGTTTTATTAACATATTTGATATTTAAAAATCTTCGAAATATATCATATTTTTTATACAATATAATTATATATATGTTTTTCTAAACATTATTAAAATTCAATTGAAAGTCTATTATAAAGTTCATTTTCTGACAAAATATATCCCTTTTTTATAAATAATGTCATATATATTTTTATTTTGAAATCTAATTTCTATAATAAAGTATCTAATTCTTGGCATACTCCTTCGTCAATCTCCATATAATGTTCTTCACTCACTTGATTCATTATTTTGTTTAGTTCATATAAATTACCAAATAAAAAAGAATAATTTACTTGATAATATTTATATTTTTTTAAATTTTCGTTAAAGTCATCTAATTTACTCATAAATTCCAAAAGTGTATTTTTTCCATTAATAGCAATTTCATTCCAATTTATCTTTTCCTTATTTCCATAAACAATTGAAGCCATGATTTTATTTGAGTCAATTATTTCTTGAAACTGATTAAATCCATATATCATTGTTTGGTAATAATTAATCCAATATTTTTCTTTATTATTTAATATTTTTTTATCACAATATTCTAATATTTTGAATTTTATATCGTCCATTGTCTTATTATTATTTTTTAGAGTAGATACTATTTTACAATACAAATATTTTCCTGAGAATAGAGGAATCATTTTATTGTATAGTTCTTTTTCTAATTGAAATAGTTTCTTTATTTCTACTTTATGTCTTGATTTTCTATTATAAATGTTAACAGATTGTCCTATATAGATAGGAATATAATTATCATTATCTATGCCTTCTATATATATTAGATATATCCCACTTTTTTTGTCTTTCGTATCAACATCTTTCAATTCTTTTATTTGTTCAAGATATAGCTTCTTTATTTCTTCAAAATTTTTCATTTTTAACCTTTCTTAAAATAGTCTTTTTTATACATTCTTCACTTATTAAATAATTTTTTAATATTTTATCACAGATAGAATTAACTATCAATTCTTATCTTTTACTTGTAACATTACAATTTATAAGTTTTCTCTATATTTTTATTGACATATTAGATATTTTAAATTTATAATTATTTCATAAAATATTAAGAAAGGGGTATGTATAATTCTTAATTATACTAATTTTTATATGGATAGAAAAATAAAATTTATATTAATTTCAATTATTTTAATAATACTATTTATATTCTTTTTTCTTTTTTTCAGACATCAAAGTATAAAACCTGATTCTAGTATATCTACCAATATCTCTACTAACATCAATAGAATTACAAATAATAATCAAACTACAGATATTAACAGTCAATTAGACATTTCTAAAATAAAACTCAACATAGATTTTAATACGCTTACTCCTTCAGGTGCTAAAATTATTATTACAGACACAAATACTTATCCTGCTACGTATGGTGAATGGTTTGAAATAGAAAAAGAAAATAACTCTAAATGGGAAAAATTAACCCCTATTAATAAAGATTATTCCTTCACTTCTTTAGGTTGGTTAATTGGTGAAAACCACACTTTAGAGCATTATGTAGACTGGTCTGATTTATATGGCATATTACCTTCAGGACATTATAGAATAGTAAAAAAAATTGATGAAAATAACAAAATATATGCTGAATTTAATATTATATAATATTATTTTTTATAAAATATTAATAAGAAAAAGAATGTTAATTATTAACATTCTTTTTCTTATTAATATTTTCATTGATTATCGGAGATAGCCTTACTTGCTGTGTCAAACATAAATTGGTTTACTCGATTAGCTTCATTTTTAGACTGTATCAGATACTCTCTTGTATTAACTCCAATAGCATATCCATCCCACATATATACTGGACATCCACTTTGCCCTGAAGTCATATCTAATTTATAAGTTAATAAATTTTCACTAGCTCCTTCGATATTTCCAGAATGGCAATATTGCCATCCTACCATTGCATCTTTTACAGGATATCCACTTAATGTAACATCTTGACCTATACAAGCTTTATAATCATCAAATTTTCTTATTCCCATCCAGCCACAATTATTTCCTATATCTGTATTTAAACATAATATTGCCCAGTCATAGTTTTTATCATTATCTGATGCCCAAACTGTTGGATATAGCATATTTCTTGTCGTTGCTGAACCATATGGATTATTATTTAGCCCTTCTGCTCCTGGATAAATGGTTATTGAAGAAGCTAGTCCTTTATCCTTATCATAAACGCAATGAGCAGCAGTTACTGCTACATTTTTTGAAATCATAAAAGCCGTTCCAGCATAAGTATTTGAATCATTGTTAAATTTAATTTCTATTCTTCCTATTGCATGATATGGAAATAAGCTTGTGTCTTGTATTCTAGTTCTATCATCTCCACCTATAATTTTGTTAGGTGATATCATGCTTCCTTCTGGAATGTATGGATCGATACTTTCATAAGAATAATTAATATCTCCTGCCGATTGTACATTTTCTTTTGCTTTTATAGATGGTAAATCAAATTCTGTAACTACATTTGTCTCTAAGTTTACATTAGTAATAGAATAAGTATTCGTATTAATATTATTTTCTGGTTTAAATTTTTCTGTTAGACTATTTGCAGAAACTTGCCCTAAAAATAAAAGATTAGCCAAAATAAAAATAATTAAAATAGAAATAAAAATTTTTTTCATAATATTCCTCCTTTTATTTAATTTCTTTCACACTTTTAAATTTTACCCAATTTCCTCCTTTCTAAATAATATTGAAAAGTTTTTTTATTTCTGATATTACATTTTATATATCACTAGTTTGATAGATAAAAAACAATTTTAGAAAAAATGGAAAAATCTATAAAAAAAATGGAAAATTTGGAATAAAATGTACAATTTTGTCATTGTGCCTTAACAAATATTGTAATATAATAATAGGGGGTGTTTGTTTTGATTAATTTACTTATAGCAGATGATAACAAGGAATTTGATATCACTTTGTTTAATTTTATAAAGAAAAATATAAATCAAATAAATATTGTAGGTATTTGTGTAGATGGTCTAGATACATTTGAAAAAATAAAAGAATTAAACCCTGATGTTGTTTTGTTAGATATAAAAATGCCAACTTTAAATGGATTTCAAATCGTTGATAAATTAATTTCTGAAAAAATTAATATTCCTAAAATTATTTTAGTTACAGGTCATCATGAAGTATTATCTTCTTTTAATCGTTCAAATTTTATTTATGGTATATTGCTAAAACCTATAAATTATAATAGTTTAATCGGAACTCTAAATGTTATAGTGGAAGAAAGAAACTTAGATAAATTTAATAACAAAGTTACTTTAATTTTATCTAACTTTGATTTTAATGTGCAAAGTAAGGGATATAAATATTTAGTAGAATGTATTAAGTCTTGTTACATAGCTCCATATTTATTAAATAGCTTAGACAAAAAGTTATATCCATATATCTCTAATCATTTTATTGATACTACACCTCTAAAAATAAAATGGTCCGTAGAAAAAGCCATTAATTCTATGTATAGATACACAGATAAAGAAATATTAGAAAAATTTTTTTCAAATTCAAAAAAACTTTCTCCTAGATATTTTATAGAAACAATCCTGTCTATAATAAACAATTAAATAAAGAAAAATAGTGAAGCAATATTATTACCTCACTATTCTGCTTTATTCTTTGCTCAAGTCTAAATCAAAATAAAATTCCACACCATTTTCTTTATTAGTAACACCATACTCATTTTTATAATTATTCATTATTGCTTTAACTAAAGCTAAGCCTATTCCTGTACCTCCATTTTCTCTATTTCTAGAAGTATCTACTTTATAAAATCTTTTCCAAATTCTATCTAAATCTTCTTGTGCTATATTTTCTCCAGTATTGTAAACATATAATCTAACTTTGTCCTTATCTTTTAATTTTTCTAATCTTATTTCTATTTCTTTTTTTCCGTCTTTTTCTTCTGCGTGTTTTATAGCATTAGTAAAATAGTTTGTTACTGCTTGTTCTATATAAAACTCATCAGCATAAATATAAACAGGTTCATCTTGTTTAAAGTTTATTGCAATGCCATTTTCTTTAAGCATAACATCGCATTTTCTAATAACCTCATTAACTAGCTCTCTTAAGTCAAATTTTTCGTTAGTAAATTCTCTTTTTCCATACTCTAATTTCATAAGTTCTAGTAATTGTTTTACTAATTTGTCCATTTTATTTGACTCGTCTAAAATAACTTCCGCATAAAACTTCCTAGACTCATCATCTGTTGTTACATTTTCTACTAGCCCTTCTGCATATCCTTGAATTAAAGCTATAGGCGTTTTTAATTCATGTGATACATCTGAAATAAACTGCTTTCTCATTTCATCTATTTTAGACTTTTCCTCAATATCTTTTTCAAGCTCTATGTTGTTGTCTCTAAGTTGATTTATTATAGTTTCTAGCTTGTTAGACATAGTGTTAATGTTTTTTCCTAGCTCATTAATCTCATCATCTACATCTTTTGTTACATATTTTTGACTGAAGTCTAATCTTGCCATTTTATTTGTTATACTGTTTAACTCTAAAATTGGGTCTGTAAATTTTTTAGAAATTACAGATGCTATAATTCCTGCAATAATTATTGTTATACATCCTATAAATATTAAAACATTATTAGAAATTCTAACGCTTTCCTCTATTGGAGCTATTGGAATTCTTATGTATAGTTTGTAGTCGTTTACTAAATTGCCACTTAATAATATATAATTCATTGAGCTATTACTACTTACTACTTTTCTTATTGTCATGTCTTTATCTTTGTATAAAATATTAGTATTATCTTGGCTATTTGCGGCTTCTGTCTCCATTACTTGGTCTATAGAGCTTATAAAATCTCTATTAGTTGAAAATACTATAATGTTATTGTCAGCTTGAATTACAATATCAAAGTTATTTTTAAATGCAATATTTTTTAATTCTTCATCTAAATCTATATTGGTATTATTTGATGAATAATAGTCATTAATTCTACTATAAACTGCTCTTACCGTGTTTGTTTTTGAATACATATAAAATGTTTCTAAAACGATACTGTTTACTAGTATTAGGCATAGTATTATAAATGCTATAACTACACACATTACTAAAAACAGTTTAAATCTTACAGATTTTAATCTTTCTCTTAACTTTTCCATTATATAATCCTCTTATTATTTTACTTCAAACTTATAGCCAACGCCTCTAATAGTTTCTATGTATTTTCCCTTTTTGCCAAGTTTATGTCTTATTTTTTTTATATGGCTATCTATAGTTCTAGAATCTCCATAATAGTCATAATTCCATACATTATTTAATATTT
>ERZ1643246.589-NODE-589-length-45608-cov-10.719975_pt1 | contig 45608 bp, 48 predicted proteins | sample MGYA00579265_ERZ1643246 | MGnify/ENA primary metagenome ERZ1643246 (study PRJEB29033, sample SAMEA4952261) | chicken gut metagenome | biome: Broiler Chicken; feature: Gastrointestinal Tract; material: Caecum | place: Ireland | collected 2018 | study: Broiler... | reverse complement strand
ATTTAAAAACATTTACTATATCAAATAAACTGTCTACTTTTTCTTGACTAATGCAGATTCCCAAAAATATCATTTTACTCTTCATTTCTTTCATCCTCTTCTTATATTTTTATTATAGCAAAAAAGAAGTACTTTTAAAATATTTTTTAAACTCAATAAATTCATAAAAAATAGCAAAGATTTATCTTTGCTATTTTTAATTTAAAACAACACTTTTTCAGATTTATATTGTTTTATAATCACAAACATAATAAGAGCAATATAGAAAATGCTTGATCCAAACATAAGTAAAATTTGCACAATGTTATAAATACTATTATTAATATCCGTAAAGATCATAGTCATATTTAAAAATGGAATAATAGCAATAAAATTATTCGTAGCCACATTAATCATAAAAGCAATCATTCCTGGAAATAAAGAAATAAAAGTTAATGGAGTTAAAGCACTTTGAGCTTCCTTAAATGTTTTAGATTTACTTGCAATCGCAATGCAAAGGCCACTGATAAAAAAGGAATAAACCATGATTATTAAAATTCCTAAAACAATAGCTTGCCATGAATAAAGCAATTTAGCATTGGCATAAATACGAAACATATTTTTAGAAATAAGTAAAGTAATATAAGATAACCCAAAACTTAGAATTCCTGTAATTAAAGATGATAAAGATACACTAAAAAATTTTCCTAAAATAATATCTTTACTTTTAATCGGAAAAGTAAGTAAAGTTTCTAAAGTACCTCTTTCTTTTTCACCAGCAGTCGTATCCGTTGCTGGATAAGTTGCCGAAACAGTAATCGCCATAATCACAAATAAGAAAGCATAGTTTTTTATGTAATTTGCAAAATAAAAATCTTCTTCAGCGACCTCTTCATGAACCGTGATGATATTTAACACTTCTGAAGCATCTATTCCTTCATTCATCAAATAGTTTTGTTGCAATAAACTCTTATAAGATTCAAAATATTGTTCCATAAAAGTAGATGCATACATACTTTCTTCACTACTATTAGAATGAATTGTATAATTTGTATCCTCTTTTGTTACGTAAAGATAAATTTCATTACGATCATACGCTTCTTGCATTTCTTCTTCACTTCCAGAATGAACTTCAATTTTCATTTCTTCTAAAAGTTGAGTTTCTGTTTCTGAAAGTTCATAAGCAAAACCAATCTTATTATATTCACTTATATCGGTCGTTGTTTGAGCTTCAAACAAAAAAGACATCATCAAAATCAAAAAAGGAATAAATATAGGAATAACTAACATCATTGCCAAAGACTTTTTATCACGAAACAATTCTTTTAATTCTTTTTTTAAAATAATCCATAAATTACTTTTCATCTTCACTACCTCCAATCAAAGCAAAAAAGGCATCACGTAAATTCGTTGTTTTTGTCTCTTTTTTAATTTCCTCAGGTGTTCCAGTAAGTAAAATATGTCCATGATGAATCATAATTACTCGATCACATATATTTTCAGCTTCTTCCATATAATGAGTTGAATAAAGAATCGTTTTTCCTTTATTTCTTTCTTTTTTAATAAAATCTAAAATAATCTGACTAGATATAATATCTAACCCCGTAGTTGCTTCATCAAAAACATAATATTTAGGATTATGAATAAAACATCTAGCGATATTTACTCGTTGAGTTTGACCAGTTGAAAGATCTCCTATTTTTTGATATAAAAAAGAATCTAATTGCAATTTTTGACTAATTTCTTTAATTCTTTTCTCGATGTCTTCCTTAGGCATTTTATAAATTTGACAACACATATTTAAAAGTTCATAAGTAGTGAGTGTGTCATACAATTTCGTATTTCCAGATAAATAAGCAAGTTCCATTTTAATACCTATTTCATCTTCTTTATAGCTTTTATTATCAAACAAAACAATACCTTCTGTAGGCTCTAAAATACCAGCAATCATTCTTAAAAGTGTACTTTTTCCAGCTCCATTCGGCCCTAAAATACCGACGATCTCGCCATCATGAGCTTCAAATGAAATATTTTCATCTGCATAAAATTCTTCTTTTTGTTTTTTTTCATTCCATTTTGTAAACTTCTTAGTTACATTTTTAACTTGAATCATAAAAAACTCCTTTCTTTCAAATATCCTCAAATTAAAAAGGAAATAACCGTTCACATTCATATTATCAAATATATTTTTTAAAAGCAACTTCAAAAAAAGCTATTTTGAAAAACAAAATAACTTCTTATATTTTCTTTAATCGTAAACTATTTAGAGCAACACTTATACTACTAAAAGTCATCGCCAAACTAGCAATCATTGGATTTAAAGTAATCGGTAAAAATCCACTAGCTAACGGAATCATGACAATATTGTAAAAGAAAGCCCAAAACAAATTTTCACGAATAATTTTTATCGTTTTCTTTCCTACTTTAAACAGATAAGGTATCAAAGAAAGATCTTCTTTTAAAAAGACAATGTCAGATGAATCGGCACTGACATCAGATCCACCATAAACACTTACTCCAACTGTTGCAGCTTTTAATGCCGGAGCATCATTAATTCCATCTCCCATCATTAAAGAAGGAGCATTTTTTAAAGCAATTTTTTCTTTTTCTTCTGGTGAAGTATTTGCATAAACATTTGAAATACCAAGTTCAGATGCAATCACTTTGGCTGACACTTCATTATCACCTGTTACCATAAAGACTTGATACTCTTTTTGCAATTCTTTAAGAATTTCAATCATGTCTTTTTTTATTTCATCTCGTAAAGCAAACAACCCTAAAACTTCCGTTTCGGTAAATAAATATACAATCATATAACCTTTTTTAATATATTCTTTTTCTTCTTTTCGATAAGGATTTTTTAAAGAGAATTTTTCTAAAAAAGAAGCCGATCCAGCATAATAAATTTGCGAATCAATTTTCCCTTCAATCCCTAATCCAGGATGATTTTTAAAATCTTTCACTTTAACAAACTCTTTATATTTTTTAGTGATTGCCATCGCAAGTGGATGGGTAGAATTTTTTTCCAAACTAGCCAAATAAAGTAAAACATTTTCATTTTTATATTGTTCATGTACCACTGAAATTTTACCAGTTGTTAAAGTACCAGTTTTATCTAAAAGAACATTCTTTATTTTACTTAAATTTTCAATGGCATCACTATTTTTTACCAAAATTCCTTTTTTAGATAAAGTACCGACAGAAACCACCATGGCAAGCGGTGTTGCAAGTCCAAGAGCACAAGGACACGCAACAACTAAAGTCGTTACAAAATATTTGATAGCGGTATTAAAATCATGTAGGAAAAAATGAAGAAGAAAAACGAAAAAAGCACTTCCAAAAATAAAAGGAACAAAGTAGCGACTAATCTTATCTGCCATTTTTTCAATAGAAGTCTTTTTTTCTAAAGAAGACATAACAAGCTTTGTAATATGACTAATCATCGAATCTCGTCCAACTTTTAAAGCTTCATAAGTAACAGATCCTTCATAATTAATACTACCGGCTAATACGTTAGCTCCTTCGCTTTTTAAAACGGGCAAAGACTCACCAGTAAGTAAAGATTCATCTACATGAGTCTTTCCATCTAAAATAACCCCGTCTACCGGAAATACTTCACCTGGTTTAACTAAAACCCTATCATGAACATGAATTTCATGAATAGAAACCTGTATTTCTTCATCCTCTTTAAAAATCGTTCCCTTTTTTGGAGTAATCGTAACCAAATTTTGAATCGCATCCACAGCTTTATTTTTATTTTCTCGATCAATCAATCTTCCTAATTTTACAAAAAGCAAAATAAAAGCGGATGATTCGAAATACAAAGAATGAACTTCTTCAAAATTTCCATTTACTACTAAAATAAATTCATAAAAACTATAAAGAAAATTTACGAATACTCCAAAAGTAATTAAAGTATCCATATTGCTTGTTCTATGAAGAAAACTTTTCATTCCACTTTTTAAAATATCTATTCCATAAAAAAGGAATGGAATGGTCCCTAAAAGTAAAAACCAAGCATAATTTATTGGTGAAATTTCTTTATTTAAAAATTCTGGAACAGGCAAATGAAACATTGAACCCATAGAGATATACATTAAAAGTAATCCTAATGCTAAAAAGATAAGAAAGACTTTCCAAGATAAAGTTTTATTTTTTCTTTTTTCACAAGTAAAACCTGCTTCTTCAACAAAACGTACTAAATCTTTCTTCGTTAAAGGATTTTCATAAGTAACTGTTGCCGTTTGTAAAATTAAATTTACAGTTACTTCTTTTATATATTCTTGTTTTTTCAAAAAACTTTCTAACCCTAAAGAACAAGCACTACAAGTCATTCCACTTACTTGTAACGTAACTTTATTCATAAGATTCACCAACTACTTGAAATCCTAAAGCAGTAATTCTTTTTTTTATTTCTTCTACCAAATCTTTTTTCTTAACCAAAACTTCAACTTTTTCGTTTTTATAAGAAGCCATAACCTCTTTTACTCCTTTTATTTGTTTTAAGGAATTACATACTCGGTTTTCACAGCCTTCGCAAACCATTCCTTTTACTTGTAATACAATTTTCATAATAATACTCCCTTCTACTCATGATGATGGTGATGGTGTGAAATCTTTACCGGACTCACCACGCACTCACTTTCTACACATTCTTCTGTAAGATTTTCCATTTCTAAAGTCGAATGTGTAATTCCCATTTCTTTTAATTTTTCTTTAATTCTTTTTTTTAATTGAACATCATTTTTTCCAGAAATAACTACATGCATTGTAGCATAATTATGCACTCCATCCATACTCCATATATGGATATGATGAACATCTTTTACTTGAGGTATTTCTAAAATTTCTTTTTTTACTTCATCCATATGAATCGTATTGGGAACTTTAGCCAAAAACATATCTAAAATATTTTTTAAATTTCCTAAAGCTTGTTTTAATAAGAAAAGGGCAATACCAATACTCATAATTGAGTCAATATACGTAATATCTGTGAATTTCATAATAATCGAGCCCACAAAAACAACCACCCAATTTAAGACATCCTCTAACATATGAAGATTAACTGCTTTTTGATTTAAAGAGTCTCCTTCTCTTGTTTTGTATGCTGCAAGAAAATTAATAACAATACCAAGTATTGATAAAAGAATCATCCCTTCATAATGCAAAGGCTCTGGATAAATAATTCTCAACACAGCACCGGTTAAAACGACTATAGATCCAATAGTTAAAACTATAGTTGTAATAAAAGCACCTAAAACAGAATATCTTAAGTATCCATAGGTATAAGTCTCATCCGGCTTCTTTTTGCTTTTTCTTTCTAAAAAATACGAAACACCAATACTAAACGCATCTCCAAAATCATGAATTGCATCCGATAAAATAGCTACACTATTGGTAAATAATCCACCGACAATTTCAATCAAAGAAAAGGTTAAATTTAAAACAAAGGCAACCAATATGTTTTTTTCGGTACTTTTTTCTTTTTTCATCATAAATCTCCTCTAAGTAAATAAATTAAAATCTTTTTAGTTTCCTCATACATGATCGAATAGTCATACTCCGGATGTTTATGATAGATCATTTCATGACTATAATCATCCACGATATGTATAAACAAATGCATTCTTTCTCGACTATTTTTTAAAGCCAAATTTTTCTTTTTCAAAACATTTTCAATTTCTTTCGTAACTTCTAATTCATTCTGATTAAAAATATTTTGAATTTCTTCATCCAAACAACACATACTCATTAATTCTTGATGAGCATTACGAGATAAATTCTGCTTTTCAATAGATCGATCTAGTACTAGAGACACAAATTTTTCTACCGAAATCTCTTTTTCCTTATATTCTTCAAAAACTTCCAATAAAGGAAAACAAATATGTTTTAAATAAATTTTAGCACCTTCTACAAATATCGATTTTTTATCTTTAAAATATTGATAGATACAACCAGTAGAAACACCAGCATAACGGGCAATATCTATACAACTTACATTATGAAATCCTTTCTCACATAAAAGTTCAAAACCTTTTTCAATAATTTTTTCTTTTCTTAAAATACTTGTTTTTTTTATTGGATCACGTACCTCAGTCATTCTCTCCACCTACATAATATTTTTTTACAATTTTTAAATTTTCATCCAATTCATAACATAAAGGTTTACCTGTTGGAATTTCAACATCGACAATTTCTATTTCATTTAAATTTTCTAAATATTTTATTAAAGCTCGTAAACTATTGCCATGAGCCACAATTAAAACATTTTTATTCTTCTTTAAATAAGGGACGATTTCACTTTCATAAAAAGGAATCACTCTATGAACAGTATCTTCTAAGCTCTCTCCTAAAGGCAAATCTTTTTCATCGATGTCTTTATATAACGGATCATTTTTTGGAGCTCTAGGATCATCTAAAGATAGCAATGGAGGTCGAACATCATAACTACGTCTCCAAATATGGACTTGTTCATCTCCATATTTTAAAGCCGTATCTTTTTTATTTAAGCCTTGTAAAGCTCCATAATGTCTTTCATTTAATTTATAAGATTTAATAACAGGAATAGATAAACCCATTTCTTCTAAAATATATTCCAAGGTTTTATTTGCTCGACATAAAACAGAAGTAAAAGCAATATCAAATACATAGAGTTTTTGTTTTAAAAGTTTTCCAGCATTTTTCGCTTCTTCTATTCCATTTGAAGACAAAGGAACATCTGTCCAACCCGTAAAGCGATTTTCTAAATTCCAAATACTCTGTCCGTGTCTTACAAGTACAAGTTTACTCATTAAAATTCTCCCCTCTCATTTTAAAAATCCTTTAATAATCACATCTTCGGCTTCTTTTTCGGATAAACCTAAACTCATTAATTTCATGAGTTGTTCACCTTGAATCTTTCCAATGGCCGCTTCATGAATTAAGTTTGCATCTGGAGTTTTCGCATAAATTTCCGGAATAGCTTTAACACACCCCATATCCTTAAGAATTGCATCACATTCAACATGAGCATAGCACTTTGCATTTCCAGTAACATTAGAAACAAACTCTTGATAAGAATTTTCAGTAGCAACACTTCTTGAAGTAACATGTGTACTAGCATTTTTACCATCCAATCGGACATCAAAAACAGTTTTAGCATTTTGATTTTTATTCGTTAAAATTTTCTCATTAATAACCAAAGTAGTATCCTCATCTAACACAGCTTTTGTTTCTCTTAAAGTATCATCTACTCCCTTTATTTGAGTAGTATCCATCGTCATGTTTGAACCTTTCTTCATAAAGATCTCAGTTACAGGATTTAATATCTTTTTACCACTGCCCTTACCTTCACCATAATGTTTTTCTACATATTTTACTTTAGCATTTTCTTCTAAATAAAATCTATGAATGCCATCATGTTCGGTATCCTTATGCTCATCATTATGAACTCCACATCCAGCCAAAATAATTACATTAGAGTTTTTTCCAATATGAAAGTCATTATAGACGACATCTTTAAGTCCACTTTCCGTTAAAAGAACTGGAATATGAACAATGCCTAAAAGAGTATTTTCTTTGACATACACATCTATACCTTTATTATCTTCTTTTGAAACTATATCAATAAATGGATTCGTTTTCCGATCAATACTTTTACCATTTTTACGAATATTATAAGCATCTGGAGTTTTTTTGCTATCCTCACTAATTTCTTTTAATAAGTTTTTATCTATCTCGTTCACAACATCCACCTTCTTTCCGGCAACATTTTGGCTCTTCAAATAAAAGCTTAAACATTTCTTCTTTTTCGCCAATCTGTTTAATTTTTCCCTTTTCTAATAAAATAATCTCGTCAGCAATTTCTAAAATCCTTTCTTGATGAGAAATCACCAAGGTAATTCCTTTATTTAACTCTTCTAAATCTTTAAAAACTTCGGTTAAATTTTGAAAACTCCATAAATCAATTCCAGCTTCAGGTTCATCAAAAATTGCCACTTTAGGATTTCTTGCCATCACAGTTGCAATTTCAATTCTTTTTAACTCTCCGCCAGATAAAGACGCATTAACTTCTCGATCAACATATTCTCTAGCACACAATCCAACCTTAGCTAAAATCGAGCAGGCTTCTTTTTTAGAAATTTCTTTATTCACAGAAATTTTTAATAAATCATATACAGTTAAACCTTTAAATCTAACAGGTTGTTGAAAAGCGAAACCTATTCCTTTTTTAGCTCTTTCATCAACAGACAAAGAAGTAATATCTTCTCCATTTAAAAGAATTTGTCCCGAATCTGGTTTAGTAATTCCCATAATGATTTTTGCCAAAGTGCTTTTTCCAGAGCCATTAGGTCCTGTAATTACATAAAATTTTTCTTCATCAAGCACTAAATTTATATGATCAAGTATTTTTTTATGATCTCTTTCAAAACATATATCTTTTATTTCTAACATAAATAATCCTTTCTAACATGAAATTTCTTTCACATTAATTATATACATAGAATAGAAAAACGTCAATCCATACTTTTCATTTTACATTTTTTTTGCTAAAATAAACATATGTCCTCTTAGTAAAATGGATATTACAAGACCCTCCTAAGGTTTAGTTGTAGGTTCGATTCCTACAGGGGACACCACAAAGAAAACAATTCCCGTATTTACGAGATTTTTTTATATATAAAATAATTTTATGTACAATTTTTTTAATTTTTACGTTCTAACTTTCGAACTAAAGAAGTATCTAAATAAATCGGATTGAGTTCTTTTAATAATAAAGTAGTTTCCTCTTTAGTAATTTTTTTCGATTTGTTATAATTGCTCGAGCAGAGGCCATTCTTTCCATATCAACCACATAATCACTAGTATACAAAGCACCTGTAAAAATATCTTTATACTCTCATCTGCATTTTTATATCCTAAACTATAACGTTTTGACTTTTCTAAAGTATATTCTGTGATCCATTAATACCATTCTCCTTCAGTCAAAAGTTGAATATCTAAAACCATTTGCAATTCTCCTAAATACAAATTTTTTGTACTAAAACTACCATATCTAAACATATACACCACCTATAAAAATAATACTACAAAAAAATGCAAGCACAAAAAAAGTTTCAGAAATTTGAAACTTTTCTTTTACTTCATAAGTACTCTTAATCGCTCTAAACTTTTCTTCTCGTATCTAGATACCATTACCTGTGTCATCCCAAGGCGTTTGGCCGTTTCACTTTGAGATAGATCATCAAAATAACGATACCGAATGATACTTTTTTCATTTTCCGAAAGTTCATTGATTCCATCTTGTAAAGCAATTTTATCATCTAAAGAAACATTTTCTAAAGAAGGAATTGTTTCATACAAACTTCTCTCTTCTTCTTTTTGTCCATCTAAACTGACAAATTCCTTTGTTGCAAGAATAGCCTCTCGAACTTGTAACGGACTAAGCTCTAAAAATGAAGCAACTTCCTCGTACGTTGGTGTTCGATTCATTTTTAAACTTAGGGCATTCTTGGCGATCTCAATCTTTTTAGCTAATCTTAATATTTCTTTATTTACTTTAATCTTTCGATCTTTCATCACAAAATCATACATTTCTCCAAAAATATAATCGTAAGCATAAGTAGAAAACTTTGTGGTTCCATTTTGACGATACTTCTTATAAGCTTTTAAAATTCCCATGGCACCAGCTTGTAATAGATCTTCAAATGAAACATTATAAAAGTTTTGAGCAATATGTTTGATTAAAGGAAGATTCTCCTTAATCAACTCTTCTGTTGTCAATAAAAGCCCTCCAATTTCTTTTATTGTATGCGCATACGATATCCTAACAATTCTTTTTTAATACTATCCTTTACATCACATAAAAGAAAAGAACCTCCATGCTTTTTTAAAACTACTTTTGTTTTTAATAAGGCATGTTTCCCAAAAAAATCGATCTTTCGTAAATCCTTACAATCACAAATAAAGTTTTTAATTTTATTTTTTTGAATATAAGGAATCACATAACGTTCTAATTGATAGGTTTCTTTTCTAGTCAACTTGCCTTCCAATCTTGCATAGAGATTTTCTTTTTGTGTTTCGATATTAAGAATTAACATAAGATCACCTTGCCTATTTTAATATAGAAAATTTTTTATATTTTTTAAACAACTTCGACAAAATTGGTTAAAAAAAATAAATACCTTTTTAGAGTATTTATTCTTGAATTCCTGTAATTTCATCAATTTTTTGAATAGCATTTGTAACACTTTCTAAAGAAGGTTCCATAACTGAAGAATACAAATCTGGTATAGAGGCAGTTTTCCTTGAAGCATCGGATCCCGATAATACTTGTGTTTCAATGGTCCAAGAAGGCATACTTTCCAGTTGCATTTGAATAAAACTAGTAATGCTATCAAAATCAAAATTAGTAGAAAAATTTCCTTCCATACTTCCAAGTAAAGCACCGTATTTTGTAAGAATAGTCGTCGTAGTCAATTTATTTACAACAGCTTCTACAACCTGTTGCTGATGCTTTGCACGAGCAACATCCCCTTCTCTTAGTCCATAACGTTCCCGAACATAAGCTAAAGCTTGTTTGCCATCTAACTTATTGATCCCTTTTTGAAACTCATAATAAATGTGTGTATCTTCTTCATAATCGGCTGTAAAAGCAAAAGGAGAATTAACTTCAATACCGTCTAAAGCATCGACAATTTGGATTAAAGCAGTAAAATTAAATTTTATATAATAATTGATATCCATTTCTAACAAATCTTCAATCGTACCAATACTCGTTTCCACACCTTTTAAACCGGCATGAGTAAGTTTATCTTTTAACCCAGTCGTGCCATGAATTTGAACATAATAATCACGAGGAATAGAGGTCAAAAGAATTCGGTGCGTAATCGGATTTACTGTAATAACCATATTTACATCACTTCTAGCAATACTTGTAATGCCATCATAAGTATCTACTCCAGTAACATAAACACTAAAAGGCTCTTTAGTGATTTTAACTTCTTTTCGAAAGTCTTCCTTTTGAACCTCAATATTCAAAGTATCTAAAACTTTATGCCCTTCTCGAAAAGTACTATTCATATCATTATAAAGTTCTTCCTCAGTTCGCTCAAGCAAAATAACATCTACTTCCTGATTCAAAAAAGCCTCGACTAATTGACCAATATCTTCTTTAGAATCCAACTTCAAATTTTTTTCTTTATTAAGCATTTCATAAGCTTTATTTGCTCCTAAACGATCCTTTACAAAAGCAATTTTTTGATTCGTTAAATCATTTAAAGATTGAATAGAACTTTCATTAGAAACAATAATTTGATAATGTTCCGTTTCAATATTTAAAAATGAAAATTGATGCAAAAAATTTAAAGTAACATTTTGATATTTGATTCCAACAAAATAAAAGCAGAACAAAAAAAGGCATAAAACCGTTCCGATCATCCGACAGGTTCCATTTTTTCTTGACATCAACAAATAAACTACAAAATCAAAAATGAGAAGAATTAGAAAAACGAAAACCAAATAAAGAAAAGGCAACACATTTAAACGGATAAACATAACAAAAACAAAAACACTTAAAAAAATAATCAAAAAAGCCATAAACTTAAATAAAACCGATTTCTTTAATTTTAACTTCTTTTTTGTCTTCACGATGCTCACCTAGTTAAATTATAAAATAAAAGCAAGAAAAGGCAACCATTTCTTGCTTATTTGACATTTATTTTAGTAAAATTTGACCGGCAGTTAAATGTTTCAAATTTTTTAAGAAAAGCTCCCACCAATTGGCTCTAGAAACATCGTCTTTTACTGTAACCGACAAAGTATCTACCACGTTGCCATTTTCATCTACCACTTCTGCTTCTCCAACCACATCCCCTTTTTTTAAAGGAGCCACCAACGAATCTACCTTAACATTAAAAGAAACATTAGGCTTTGCATCTGTTTGTTTTAAAAGTTTCACATAATCACTAGTAAGTACAAGATCAACTTGTTCTACTACCCCATTTTCTACTCTTTTAATTCCTAAAGAATCATTAGAAGTTAAAACAACATGAGATTTATAAGTATTAAAGCCATAATTCAAAAGATTTGTCGTATCACTGCTTCTTTTATCACTTGTCTCTGCTCCCATTACCACAGAAATCAATCGCAAGTTATTTTTTTTAGCAGTCGCAGTTAGACAATATCCAGCGGTTGTCGTAAAACCAGTTTTTAATCCATCGACTCCATCATAGAATCGAACCAATTTATTTGTATTTACAAGCCAAATACTGGAGCCATCCTTTTTCTGTAAATAATCTTCATAAATACTTGTATATTGTAAAATAGTTGGATGTTTCAACAATTCTTTTGCAAACAAAACCATATCATAAGCCGTTGTGTAATGATTTTCAGCATCTAATCCATGTGGATTGACAAAATTTGTATCAACAGCTCCTAATTCCTTAGCTCGTTCATTCATTCTTTTGACAAACTCTTCAACAGTTCCGCTCACTTTTTCAGCCATAGCTACCACCGCATCATTTCCACTTGCAACTGCAATACCTTTTAACAATTCTTTCACTTGATAAACTTCCCCAGCTTGCAAATAAACCTGACTGCCACCCATATTTGCAGCATTCTCACTAATGACTACCTCATCTTCTAAGCTTAAACTGCCATGATCGATAGCTTCCATTATTAAAAGCATACTCATTACTTTAGTCATAGAAGCCGGAGCAAGTTTTTCATGCTCATTTTTCTTATATAAAATTGTTCCCGTCGTAGCGTCTAATAAAATGGCACTTTTACTATTCGGAGCTAATTGAGCAGTACTTTCTAAAGCAGAAACCGACATTATTCCCACAAGAAACAAAAATAAAGAACATAGAATTTTTTTCATTGTACACCTCTAGTAAAAAAATATGTTAAGAATATATAAATATACCAAAAAGTGCTATACTAATATTAGGTGGTAAAAATGACACATAGAAAGTTAAAAAAAGAAATAATGATTGGAGTAGTACTTCTTTTCCTATGCGTAATAATTGGCAGTTTATGTTTTGTAATTCCTCACTTTTTTCAAGATAAACCTAATGAAAAGCCATTGACAGAAGAACAAATATTAGTAAATAAAGGAATTACAATAAAAGAAAAAACAAATTTTATTGATGAAGCCAATTCCTTATTAGATAAAGGTTACAGCCCAGATGAAATTAATCAAATCTATGAATATATGAGCGATCAAAACATCGAACAAATTTTAGCAAATAATTATGTAGACCTATCTCCATTTTATCAAATAAGCAATTTTGATTTTTCAAAAATTGATCGTTACTTAGCCTATCAAAGTGCTAATGGATTAGAAATGAAAGATGCCGTCACTAGAGTAAATTTGAATCTTGATGAACCTTTTTATCAAACCGTAGAAACAATTACAGATCCAGGATCAATCACAGTACTTGTAAATAAAAGCCATGCCCTACCGGCCGATTATGTACCAGAAGATTTAGTAAACATCCCGAGTTTTCCTTCTTTACAAATAAAAGACGACGCAGTAGACGATTTTGAAAAATTACTAGCTGCAGCCAAATTAGATAATGTTTATATTATCCCTTATAGCACTTATCGTTCTTATGATTATCAAAATCGATTATATACCAACTATTTAGGAAGAGACCCAAAAGAAGTTGTCGACACCTACTCAGCTAGACCAGGACACTCCGAACATCAAACTGGACTTGCTTTAGATGTAAGAAGTAGCAGCCACTGGGATAACTTAACAGATGCCGATTATGAATGGATGTTAAACAATTCTTATAAATATGGATTTATTGTCCGCTACCCAAAAAACAACTCAACAATTACAGGATATCAAGAGGAACCTTGGCACATAAGATACATCGGCGTAGAACACGCAACGAAAGTCCATGAATTAGGTATTACTTATGATGAATATTACGATTTATATTTAACAAAACATTAGAATACAAAATCCTTTTCTAGTAAAACTAAAAAAGGATTTTTTTATTAACAATAATTTTTAGAAATCATTCTAGAAATAGAAGAGCCTACAGATTTTCCAACTTCAAATAGAAATTGAAAACCACGCACGATAGCATTAATCATTGTAGCACTTATACTTCCACCTTGAATGTCTAACAATTCTTTTCTTGAATAAATCATAAAATCTCCTTTCTACTTATTACAAGATATCGGATTTAAAAAGCCATCGATTGCTCCGATAACAAAAATTACAACCCCAGCTATAATGCCCGTAACTAAAAGCCATCCTCCACCTTTAATTTTAAGCAATTCTTCATTACAAATTAAAATACATCCTCACCTCCTTTCCAATTTTCCCATAAAATCTGCCAAATGTTTTTTTTAGGAAAATCAAAAGTATAAGAAAGCATCTGATAATTAAAAAAATCAAATTTAGGAACAATAAAAACAACTTCTTGAACTGGAATAGCATCGTGATATTGAACATTTTTAAAAGTTTTAATTTTTAACTCAACTTGTTCTTCACCAATATAAATATTCTGTTTAGAATTCAAATTTTCTATCTCTTGTACAAGCAACATAGAAGTAAGAGTACATTCATTCTTAGAACAAAGATACGTTCCAGTATAAGTTTTAGCAAAAGAAAATTTTGCAAAAATTGAAAAAATCAAAAAAATCAAAAAAGAACAAAGAAGACAAAATCCCAAAACTTTATTAGGTTTTAATTTTTTTAAAGCAAAACGATTACGATACATTAACGAAAATTCACCACTCTTTCAAACATTTTGGATTGATCTCGATGACTGATGTAAACAAGAGTTTTATCCTTTAAAAAAGTTCGAAGCTTTTTTAAAATATCTTTTTCTAACTTAGCATCTACCTCACTTAAAGATTCATCTAAAAGATAGATTTGGCCTTCTTTTAATAAAGTTCTAGCTAAAACAAGACGCTGCCTTTCACCTCCAGAAACACTAGATTCATCTATATAGGATTCATAACGAAGTCCTTTTTTACAAACAATTTCTTCAATATGACAGATTTGACAAATTTTTTGAAACATTTTCTCTTCCACTGCAGAATAAAAACAAATATTATCCCGAATACTACCACAAAAAATAGGCTCATTTTGACTTAAATACACAATATTATCCCGAATCGTAGCTAGATTATAATCCAATAAATTTTGCTTTCCAATTAAAATAGTTCCCTCATAATTTAAAACTTCTTTTACCAATAATCTACAAAAAGTACTTTTTCCAGTTCCACTCTCACCTTTCAAAAAAATATGTTCTTTATGAGCAATTTTTAAACTGACACCCTCTAAAATTTTTTGATCTGGAGTATAACCAAAAGAGACTTGTTTAAATTCGATAGAAAAATTAGCAAGTTTTACTGGAAATTGCCCGTCCTCTTCTTCTTTTAAAGAAAAATACTCATTAATTTTAGAAACAATACCCTTTAAATAATAAAATTTAGGAAATAGGTCCACCGTTTGCTTTATAGGTTGAAGGACATAAATAAATAAACTTTGAAAAGTAAGGAAATCCAAAAAAGATAATTTTGAAACACTTACGAGATATATGCCATAGCTAAGAACAAGAAAATTCAAAAATTCTAAACCAAATTCTTGAATAACTTGAATTTTTATTTGCTCTTTTTGTAAATTAAGATTTTTATAAATATTCTGAGTTAATCCTTCTTCTATTTTATTTAACCCCTGTGAAATTCGATTTAAATGTTTAAAAACTCCAAGAAGCCTTAAGCCTTCAACTACACCATCTTTCCATATGGTTTCATTTTCAATATACTGTAAAACAAGATAAAACAAACTCTTTGCAAAAAGAAAATGAATTCCCAAATAAACCGCAAAAGCCAAAAGAACTACCAAAAATAATTCTTTACTTAAAAATCCAAGAACAAGAAAAGAAAGAAATAATAATCCAAAATTCAAAAAGAAATCTAAAAGAAAACAAACAATAAACTCTTTTAACTCCCTAGCTTCATCAACTCGTGTAAGAATTTCTCCTTCTTGATAATTTTTTATTTTCACATAAGGCAAATGAAATAAATGTTTAAAAAAATCATACATAAAGTCCAAATCTAAATCTTTTTTTAAAAACAATTCAAAATAATTTTTTAAATAAGTAAAAAAAGCCTTAAAAAGCAATATTCCAAGAAAAAAGAAGGATAAATATTTTAACGAAGAAGAAAAAGAAGAAATTCCAAGTTGACTAAGAGAAATTTTTAAATAAAAGCCATTTAAAATGGTTAAACAAGAAAGAAGAAAACTTAAGAAAAAAAGAAGAAGAAAAGTATTTCTTTTCGTTTGAAAAATCTTTTTTAAAGTGAAAAAAAGATGCTTTTCTTTAGGAAACTTTAAAATGGTAGTCCTTGGTACTGCCAATAAAGAAAAGCCATCCCAGCTATTTTTAAATTCTCTAAGAGTCATTCTTCTTTTACCAATAGCAGGATCCATTAACAAAACTCCATTACGATTGATTTTAAGTATTACCATAAAATGTTCTAATCCATGATCAAACACAAAGTGTCCAATAACAGGCATAGATAATTCTTTTAAATCTTGGATTTCTAATCTTTTAGAAACAGCATCAAAACCATATTTTTTTAAAGTTTCTTGCAAATAAAAGGCATTTGTTCCTTTTTGATCTGTATAGGTATCTTCTCTCAATTTTTCCCGAGCTACATACCCACCATAAGACTCAATAATATAAGAAAGACAGGCAACTCCACAATCTTTTAAATCCCATTGTTTTTTTACTCGCATAAAAAAAACTCCTTTCTTGTTCTACTAATACATACAAGAAAAAAGTTCAATTTCCTTTATTTTTTCTTCTTTTTTTTCAATTTTTGTTTTTGATCAATTTTTTTCATAATTTCAAATTCTTTAGGATGACTCTTCCATAAAGAAGGAAAAGCCTTTAATAATCTCTTAGGAAACTTTTTCATTCCCTTTACTCTTTTAAACAAAATCTTTTCCAGCATACCAGGAATTTTAATAAGTTTTTCATTTTTTAAATCTTCAACAACAATTAAACGATGTCGTAAGTTATAGGCAACAACACAAGAATAAATAACATCCAAAAGAAAAATCACAAAAATGATACAAGCTACGAGGATCAAATATTGATTTTTAAATTGAATCAAAAAATCTGTCATATAAGGATTCAAATAATAGAGAATAATCGGTCCACCAACACCAAACAAAAGGGAGTTTTTTAAGCAAATTCTTCCATGCAAATTAAATTTTTCTTTACTATAATCCCACCATTTGTTATGAAAAATTTTTTCCAAAACATATCCAGTCAAGTATTCAATACTAGTAGTCAAAATCATACTTAAAAAGAAAACCAATAGAATATGATCCTTAAAAGGAGACAAAAGCCATACAAGTAAAAGACTACCTACTCCATATATAGGAATAATTGGCCCACAAAAAAAACCACGATTGGCAATTTTTTTATCGACAATGGCACACATAATCATCTCAACCACATATCCAATCATACTAAATAATATAAATTTCATAAAAAGCAAACACAATTGATACATAAATCTCACTTCACTATATTCTTATTATAGCATAGCTTGAGGAAAATCATGTAATAAAATTTTGTAATATTCATATAGTTTGGTAGATACTTAGGGAGGAAGAATGTATGATCAATAAACAAAGTGTATGGTTTGTAACTCTTTTTAGTTTAATATTAGTTTTATCTATTTATTATGTAACAATGAAAGACAGTAGTCTGGAAAAAATTATTGAAAATGCTTCGACAGACACCACATCTGTTCCAGTAAATGTCGATGTAGAAGAAAGTAGCTTGCTCGTTTCACTAAGAGTTGAAGAAGAGGAAGCTGTATTAAAAGAAATGGAAAACTACCAATCGATTTTACTAGATACAACAAAAACAACCGAAGAAAAAAATAATGCCTACAATTCTCTAATGGCTTTACAAGCAAAAAAAACAGATGAAGAAAAAATCGAAAAGAAAATTAAAGAAACTTTTTCTCTAGATAGTTTTGTCAAAATGAAAAATGATACAATAAGTATAGTAATTGCAAGTACAGAACATTCAAACGCATTAGCAAACAACATTATAAGAACAGTAAGTGAAATGTTCGATGATGATAAATATATCACTGTAAAATTTCAAAATGCGTAAAAAGAACCAAAATGATCTTTTCTCATAAACTACTATGAATAGACGTATAAAGGAAAGGATGATCTTGGTGAAGCAAAAAATATTAACAACAAGGGAAAAAGAAATATTTGAAAAACTAATTCAAAATTATTCAACCAAAGAAATTGCCCAAACATTTCACATTAGTGAAAAAACCGTTAGAAATCATATTTCTAATGCTATGCAAAAATTAGAAGTAAAAGGAAGAGCAAGTGCTGTGGTTGAACTTTTACGACTTGGAGAAATTTCTATATAAGAAAGTCTAAAAAACTTTCTTTTTTTGTAATGACTTTACTTTTCAAAACATAAATTTTAATAAGGTGATTTTATGATTAAAAATTGTGCGAAAAGAAAGCTTATCATTACAACCTTCGCCTTACTTATTTTTTTAATTACTTTAACCTTTCCAAAGACAGAAGAAGAAATCAAAAATGTTACAATTACTTATACCAAAGCAACATCTTCGCCAATCTATCTATTAAATAAAGAAGACTATGTTGCTCGTACAAACATCTCTTTACAAGGAGAAAAACAATTAGATAAAGCCAAAGAACTTATTGAAATTTTAACCATCGACAATGCGAAAAGTGCCTATATTCCAAATGTATTTGAACCAGTAATTCCAAAAGGAACAAAAGTATTAAGTATAGATATTCAAGACACCACTTTAAAAATAAATTTTAGCAAAGAGTTTTTAAATATTCCGACAGGATATGAAGAAAAAATGCTAGAATGCTTAGTTTATTCATTAACAGAATTAGAAAATATTGATGGAATAATTATATATGTAGAAGGAGAAATTTTAGAAAAACTTCCTAATTCCTCTCAAAAACTTCCTCCATTATTAACAAGAGACATTGGAGTAAATAAAGTCTATGACCTGACTAATTTAAAAAACGTTACCAAAACAACAACCTATTATATTGCAAAAGAACAAAACATCGACTATTACATACCAGTCACTTTATTAGATAATAATGAAAAAGATAAAGTAGAAATTATTATCGAAAGATTAAAAAGTCTACCAAATGTCAAAACAAATCTCATTAGTTATCTAACGGCAAATACAGAACTAACCAATTATGAAATTTTAGAAAGTGAAATCAAACTCAGTTTTAGTCCATTACTTTATGAAGGATTAGCCTCAGAAGATATTGAAGAAGAAGTAAAATATTCCATATCTTTATCCATACAAGACACTTTAAATGTAGAAAACGTAACCTTTGTTGAATAACCCTACATCAAAATGTTTCAATTTTCAAACGTTAATATAGAAAGCTTTCTCTTTTTCCAAAAAAAAGAAATAGATTTTAATCCATTTCTATAGCCCCGGTATATAAACCATAGTAAGTACCTTTTAATTTTATTAATTCTTCATGAGTACCTCGTTCAATAATATGACCATGATCTAATACCATAATTAAATCTGAATTTTTAATTGTAGAAAGACGATGGGCAATAACAAACACGGTTCTTCCCTTCATTAATTTATCCATACCTTCTTGAACAATCTTTTCTGTCCTTGTATCAATACTAGAAGTTGCTTCATCTAAAATAAGCACTGGTGGATTGTTTAAAGCAGCTCGAGCTATGGATAAAAGCTGTCTTTGACCTTGAGAAATAGAAGCTGCATTTCCTTCAATAACCGTATCATAACCGTCTGGCAAATTCCGAATAAATTCATCAGCATTGGCAAGTTTAGCTGCCTCATATACTTCTTCATCCGTCGCATCTAACTTTCCGTACCGTATATTTTCTCTAATGGTTCCACTAAACAAACTCGTATCTTGTAAAACCATTCCTAAAGATCTACGAAGATCTTCTTTTTTTATTTTTTCAATATTAATCCCATCATAACGGATTTTTCCTTTTTGAATATCGTAAAAACGATTAATTAAATTGGTAATAGTAGTCTTACCAGCTCCAGTTGCTCCTACAAAAGAAACTTTTTCTCCTTCATGAGCTACCAAAGAAATATCGTGTAAAACAATCTTGTTTGGAGTATAACCAAATTCTACATCCGTAAATAGAACTTCACCACATAATTTTTTATATGTGATACTGCCATCTTGATGTTTATGTCTCCATGCCCAAGAACCTGTTCTTTTCTCTGTTTCAACAAGATGTCCTTCCTCTTCTCGCACATTAACAAGGGTAACATATCCTTTATCTTCTTCAGGTTTTTCATCGATAAGTTCGAAAATTCTTTCTGCACCCGCTAAAGCCATAACAATTGAATTCATTTGCTGTGAAACTTGACCTAATGGATTCGTAAATGCTTTAACATATTGTAAAAAAGCAGCAATACTACCAATAGAAAGAATCCCATTGACAGACAAAATTCCTCCGATTACTGCGACTAAAACATAACCGAGATTTCCAATATTCATAATACATGGCATAAGCATATTAGCAAACATATTCGCTTTTGTCATACTTTCACATAAACTATCATTTAATGCATCAAAAGCTTGCTTATTTTGCTCTTCATAATTAAAAACCTTTACTACTTTTTGTCCTTCCATCATCTCTTCAATATAGCCGTTTACTCGACCGATATCTTCTTGTTGACGAACAAAATATTTTGAACTATTTCCTCCTAAATATTTAATAACAAAAATCATTAAAGCTACCATAGCTAAAACGACAAAAGTTAAATAAACATTTGTATAAAACATCGCGATTAATACAGAAAACATGGAAACAAGAGAAGAAAATACCTGAGGAATACTTTGACTTAACATTTGTCTTAAAGTATCTACATCATTTGTATAAGTACTCATAATCTCGCCATGACCTTTTTGGTCAAAATAACGAATCGGAAGACTTTGCATATGAGTAAACATCTCTTCACGTATTTCTTTTAAAACACCTTGAGAGATATTAATCATTAAACGATTATACACATAAGTGCAAATTACTCCTAGTACATATACCATAGCCATAAGAAAAATCATTTGTAAAAGAGGAGCAAAATCCTTTACTTCACTTTGTAATAAAGGAGTAATGACATCATCAATCAAATATTTAATAAACTGAGCTCCTAAAACCCCTACTAAAGCACTAATAACAATACTTATTAAAACGACAATAAGTTGAAACTTAAAATTCTTAGTAACGTACTTTAACAATCTTTTAATGGTTTTTCCTTGATTTTTTTTCTTCATCTTTTCCACTTCCCTTCATTTGAGAATTATATACTTCACGATAAATTTGATTAGTCTTTAACAACTCATCATTTGTTCCAATACCATCAATTTTACCATTATTCATGACAATAATACGATCTGCATCAACTACAGAACTAATACGTTGAGCAATGATAATCTTAGTAGTATTCGGAATTTTTTCTTTAAATGCTTTTCTTATAAATGCATCTGTTTTAGTATCCACTGCACTAGTTGAATCATCCAAAATTAAAATTTTTGGTTTTTTCAATAAAGCTCTAGCAATACAAATACGTTGTTTTTGTCCACCAGAAACATTCGTTCCTCCTTGATCTAAAACGGTTTCATATTTACTTGGAAACTCTTCAATAAAACTATCCGCCTGTGCAAGTTTACAAGCTTCTTTTAATTCATCATCCGTCGCATCTTTCTTTCCCCAACGCAAATTCTCAGCAATCGTTCCTGAAAATAAAACATTTTTTTGTAAAACCATAGATACTGCATCACGTAAAGCATGAATGTCATATTTTTTTACATCAACTCCACCTACAGTAACAGTACCGTGAGTAACATCATACAATCTAGGAATTAGTTGAACCAAAGAAGATTTAGAGCTTCCTGTTCCTCCAATAATTCCAATAGTTTCACCAGATTTAATTTTCAAATTGATATTTTTTAAAGCAAATTTATTCGAATCTTTTTCATCACTATAGACAAAATCAACATTTTTAAATTCAATACTTCCATCTTTTACTTCTTTAATCGCTTGTCTTTTATTTTTTATGGTTGGTTCTTCTTCAATAACTTCTAAAATTCTTTCTGCTGAAGAAGTCGCCATAATAATCATCACAAATACCATAGAAAGCATCATTAAACTTGCAAGAATTTGCCAAGCATAAGTAATTACACTAGATAATTCCCCAGTTTGCATTGAACCCGCAACAATTAAATTTGCTCCAATCCAAGAAATAAACAAAATACAAGTATAAATAGTTGTTTGCATTGCTGGACTATTAAAAGCAATAATTTTTTCTGCTCGTTTAAAATTATCATATACTTCATCGTTTACTTTTTTAAACTTTTTTTCTTCATAATCTTCACGAACATAAGCTTTAACTACACGAATTGCAGAAACATTTTCTTGAACAACGCGATTTAATGAATCATATTTTTTAAAAACTCTTTCAAAATTTGGATGAGCCTTTAAAGCAATAAAAAGTAAGATACCTCCTAAAATAGGTATGGCAATTAAAAAAATTAAAGATAAACGTACATTTATAGAAAGCACCATAAGTAAAGCAAAAATCATCATGATTGGCCCTCTCACCAAAATTCGAATAATCATTTGAAAAGCCATTTGAACATTTGTTACATCTGTAGTCATTCGAGTTACCAAACTAGACGTAGAAAATTTATTGATATTTTCAAAAGAATAATCTTGTACTTTATAAAACATTGCTTTTCTCAAATTTTTTGCAAAACCAGAACTAGCTTTTGCTGCAAATCTTCCAGAAAGCATTCCAAAACCTAAAGATAAAATAGCACAAATAATTAAAATTGTACCCATTTGAACAATATAAGAAACATTTCCTCCATAAATTCCAACATCAATAATTTTAGCCATCAGAAAAGGAATTAATACTTCCATGACAACTTCTAAAACCACAAAAATTGGTGTAAGTACAGCCGCAGATTTATATTCTTTAACATATTTTGACAGTTTTTTTACCATATCTTTTTCCTCCTTTTTTCCATATAAAATTCTATAGACTTTAGGATTATAGTACTTTTTTTCCTTTTAAGTCAAGCATTTTTTCGAAACAAATTACATAATTAGTTCATGGAGTATGTAAACATTGTGTCAAGAAAGAAATTATCTATAATTCTAAAATTTTTAATAGCACCTAAGTTCTTTATAAAATATTTATCTATCATAAAAAAAACAAAATAATTGTGTGATTTTTTTACATATTATCTTGCTCTTCTCTAGTTTATTGAAATTAATCTTTTTTCTCCAATAGCCAATCTAATACATTTATCTTTTTTATCCCGTCCAAATCATCATCCAGTGTCAAAAAATATTTAGGATAATTATCATTTATTTTCTTTAAAGGCATGAATTCCCTATCTAAAATTTTATTTTCTTCTTCACCTTCTGCTCTTATTGTCAATGCAACTTGGTAATAAATTGTATTTTCTGGCTTTTTAGCAACAAAATCGACTTCTAATTCATCATATTTTCCTATATATACATCATAGCCTCTTCTTAGCAATTCAAGATACACAACATTTTCTAAAATATGTCCCATATCTCTACCAGAACCTTGACCTAACATATAATATCTTAGTCTTATATCTACTGCATAGTATTTTTCTTATGTTTTTAAATATTCTTTTCCTTTTATGTCATACCTAGTAGCTTTAAATATTAAATAGCTACTAAACTTTCTCGATATATCTGTTTTATCTTCAAAAGCAGATACATACTCTTTAAAGGATAATGGTAACATTTTTATTTCAATATATCTTCCTGTAAGTAATGTGGCTAATTCGGAAAATAATAAATACGCATTTGAACCAGTTATATATAAATCGACATCTTTATTTATAAATAAGCTATCTACTGTTTTTTCAAATTCATTTACATTTTGAACTTCATCTAAAAATACATAAGTCTTTTTCCTGTAACCAATTTTGCTTTAATATATGCATATAGTTTTTTCTATCTTGCAGTTCTTCATAATCCGCATCTTCAAAATTTATGGAAATTATTTGATTATTCTTTACTCCATTATCTTTCAAATAGTCTTGATATATTGCTAATAATGTTGATTTTCCACACCTTCTAATTCCTGTTATAACTTTTATTATTTGTTGATTATTGTAGTCAACTTTTTTCAAATATGATAATGATTAATACTAATTATTATATGGAATAAATCCCACACCCTTCTTTTATTTTAAAATAATTGACAGGTTTTAAAAACAGAGTATATTTGATCAACAACAAAAGTCCTTGCAATTCAGTAGAGAGGAATCTAATATAAGAAGAGATATTGCACGTGAGATGTCATTTTTAAAGGTTATTAAAAAAAACCTCGTAAACACGAGACTTAATAAACAGAAATGGTGTCCTGGGCGAGATTCGAACTCACGACCGATCGCTTAGAAGGCGATTGCTCTATCCAGCTGAGCTACCAGGACATCTAAAGAAATTATAATACATTCTTATTATAATTTCAATCATAAAAATTATTCTTCTTCTTTTTTAATATGTAAAACATCTTCGTTTTTATAATATCCACATTTTGCACAAGCACGATGAGGTCTTAAATTTGCTCCACATTTTGGACAAGTACTAATTGCTCCTACTTCTTTTTTTAAATGGGTACGACGCATTCTTTTCTTTGTCTTACTAGTTCTTCTAAATGGAACAGCAAATAATTGAAGGTTTAGTCTCATTTTTCTCACTCCTTTTTCTTATTTAGAAGCTCCATCAAAGGAGCTAGTCTAGGATCGATTTCTTTTTCATCCTCTTGCCCAACTATTCTCCAGCCAGCATTTTCTTTAGGCTTTTCTAAAGAATCACTCACCGTATAACTAATTGGGTTTTCCAGTACAATATTTTCCCATAAAATTGCCATAATATCAAGTGTATTTTGCGAATTTTCTAAAAATCTCCCACATATTTCACTTTCTTCATTCAACTTTTCTGTAAATTCAAACTGAAAAGGATACGGAACTTCCTTTAAATCTCTTGCATCTTGTAAAATAAAAGTGCCCGAACTTTTCAAATGCAATAAGTCTTCTTGATCCGCATTTTTAAAAATTTCAAAATTCAAATGAACATTCTGAATGTCAATAATATCCATTTTTTCATAATATTCTTTAGGAATTTCAACATTTCCTTCATAGCTTATTGGCCTAATAGGGACTTCTTTCAAATTTATTTCCATACACATCACACTTTCATTATAGTATAATTTGCGAGAAATTTCAATCTATGATAGACTTAATGAAAGGAGATGCCTATGAAAATCATTGGAATGATTGCTGAATATAACCCGTTTCACAACGGTCATATATATCATATAAACGAAATCAAAAAAAAGTATCCAAACTCTTTGCTTATATTAATTTTAAATGGATATTTTTTAGAACGAGGCGAAATTAGTGTTTTATCGAAAGAAGATAAAACAAAATTGGCTTTAGAAAATAAAGTGGATATAGTAGTAGAATTACCAGTACTATTCGGAACTCAATCAGCAGATACCTTTGCTGAGAAAAGTCTTTTTTTATTAAATGCTTTAAAAGTTGAAATTTTAATTTTTGGAAGTGAATCAAACAATAAAGAAATGCTATGGAAATTGGCTTCTGAACAAGTGAAAAGCGAATTTATTTTAAATAATTCTCAAAAAAATCTCAATTATCCTAAAAGAATTAATCAATCTTTACAACTAGACACTACCCTACCTCCAAACGATCTTCTTGGAATAAGTTATTGCAAAGCAATTTTAAAAAATCATTATAAAATAGAAATCGAAACAATAAAAAGAACAAATGACTACCACGATACAACCTCTTGCGAATCCGTTATAAGTGCAACAAACATTCGTGCAAAAAAAGAAAAAATGGAAGATATAAGTGCATACTTACCTTCCAAATCTTTAGAAGGTTGGCAAGCAATAGATACCCAAAAACTATTTGAACTATTGAAATATCGTATTCTAACCGATGAACACTTAGATCTTTACATCGATGTAACAGAAGGCTTAGATTACAAATTAAAAAAGGAAATTACAAAAGCAAATTCTTTTAACGAACTTTTAACATTATTAAAAAGCAAACGATATACCTACAATCGTCTAAGAAGAATGTTAATGCATATTTTACTTGGCCATACAAAAGAAAAAGCCCACATTTCTATCTCTTACATTCATATACTTGGCTTTTCATTAAAAGGAAAACAATATTTAAAGGAAAAGAAAAAGACATTTACTCTTCCGACGACAGTTTTAAAAGACGATGTAATATATCAAGAAGAAAAAAAGGCTGCTTTAATTTATGATTTACTCACCCATTCTAAGTCTTCTTTATTCGATAAACAAAATAAACCCATTATTTATATGGGCAATGGTTCTAAAGAATCTAACCAAAAATAATCTTTTTCTTGAAAATCACAGACAAATAAACTGTGATTTTTTTGCAACTCTTCTAAAAATCTAGGCTTAATAACATTCGTTTCTAACTTTAAATAAGTTTTATTTAAAGTTAAAACGGTATTTTCTTTACGATAAACATCATGCATACTATGAATATTTCGATATTTCATATAAAAATAATTTTCTTTATACCTTTTAAATAAAAGAACATCTAATTCTTTGATAGGTATAGGATCAATAATTTGTTTTAAAAAAACATATCCCAATTTAATGTCATCTGGTTCACGATAATAAATCGTTTCCAACGTATGAAATAATGTATAAGGATTTTCTTTTGTAATCTTAGTTAAATCTTTCTTTATTTGAAAAATATAAAAAACACGCATCTATCTCACCTCTTTTTTAGAATAACAGATAAAATGCGTGAATTATGTCGAATTATTTCATTAAACTTTCTATTTTCATCTTTAAACTATCATAATCAAATTCCATTTTCTGAAGTACTTCTAATGGATATCCCGAATAAGCAAAATCAGAAATATTCAAAATAAAATCATCATTAGTTGCAAAGCGATGCCATCCAAAACTACTACCAGCTTCAATCACCGCGGTCTTAACATTTTTAGGCAAGATTTGTTCTTCATAAGTTACTCCCATTGTTAAGAAAGTGTCCATAGAAGGCATCGATACAACCCGCAAATCCAAACCATTTTTTTGTAGATCAAAAGCAATTTGCATAGCACTTACTACTTCACTTCCAGTTGCAATCAAAATGCCATCCAAACGAGATACTTCCGGTTTTATAATATAAGCACCATTTTTCACTTCTTTAGCATTTGAACCAGGCAATTTAGGAATACTATTTGTACTTATAACAAGAGCACAAGGCTTACAATTTTGCAAAATAGCTTCCCATGTTCCCATAAGTTCCATAATATCGGCAGGACGATACACAACAAAATTTGGAATACTACGCATCATAGCTAATTGCTCAACGGGAATGCGTACAGGTCCTTCCTCACTATTATAAATACTATCGTGCGTAAAAATATATGTAACAGGCATATTCATAAGAGCACTAAGACGCATTCCGCTTTTTAACTCATCAGCAAAACAAAGTTTAGTAGACCCAAATACTCTTAAACCAAGCAAACTCATTCCATTTAAAATATAAGACATAGCTTCTTCTCGAATTCCAAAGCGAATATTTTTCGCAGTTGGATTCTTTTGATCCATATAAACAGCCCCACCAAGTAAAGTCTGACAAGATAAACTAAGCCCAGCACTACCTCCAATGAAAAAATTCGTTCTTGGAGCAATTAAATTCATAATTTTATAATTAGATTCAATAAGAGGCTCTCGATACCCATCATTAATTTTATAATTTGCCGAATCAAAATCGCTAACAAAATTGCCATTTGAAAGTAATTGGATAATTCCATTTAAAAATGGACTATTTATATTTTGAGCTCTTGAAAACATTTCATTAAATTTCTTTTCAATTTTTCCAGTACGTTCTTGAATTTGAGTTCCAATATGTAAAATAGAATCTTTAGAAATTTCAAAAGGAGGCAAAAATATATTATACTTTCTTTTTAAAGAGGAAATATCATCAAAAGATAACACTCCCGAATGAACTATATTTTTTCCTTCATTAAAAGAACCTTTTCCAATAATATTTTTAAACAAAATCAATGCAGTTTTTTTAGACCGCTTTGCAGCTTCAATTGCCTTAGCGATTTCTTTAACATTTTCTGAATCTTTTAACGAATCAACATAAAAACCTTTGTTTTGAAATTTTTTAACAAGATCCTCATGAAATACTTGTTCTAAACTTCCTTCTGCTGTCATTTGATTTGCATCATACAAAAAAATCAAATTTTCTATATTTTGAACACCAGCAAAACTAAAAGCTTCTTCAGAAGCACCACTCATCATGTCAGCATCACTTACAAAGCAAAATGTTGTGAAATTTAAAAGATTTAACTTCTCATCTTCTTTTTGAATTAAAGAGTTAAGGTATCTTCTGGCAAGAGCACACCCAACAGCAACACCTACGCCACCTCCAGCAACACCAGTAGATGCATCAACACCAGCTGGATTGTTTAATTCAGGCATTCCTGGAGTACTAGAATTAAGTCGACGAAAATTCATTAAATCTTCTTTATTTAAAGGATATCCAGCCATATAAAGCATTGCATAATATAACGGAGAAATATGTGCTGAAGATAAAATAACTCGATCGCGATTAAAAAAAGTAGGATTTTTAGGATAAACATTTAAAACTTTCGCAAATAACGTATACATTACTGCACTCATATCCATACAAATTCCAGGATTTCCACTTCCCGCTTTATCAATAATATCTAAAGACAAAATCTTTAATTCATTCACTGCTAGAATATCACTTTGATTCATGATTTCACTCCTTTATTCTATATAGAAGTATATCAAATTTTTTGATTAGAGTAAATAAAAGAAAAAAATTAATTTGCCGAATATTGAACCACCTTAGTTGTTTCTACCTCATTAAGCAATCTTATTCGTTCGTTTAAAAGAAGAACTCCACAAATAATTACTAAATAAAGTAAAACAATAATTCCATATCTTTTCAAAAATTTTTCCATCATAACTCCCTCTTTCCAAATAAATCTTATCATAATACATTTGTTCGTGTCAATAAAGAAAAGAACAATTGTTTGACATTTTACATTACCTATGCTAAGATGATTATGGAGAGTGATTTTAAGAAATGAAAGAGAAGAAAGAATTGACAAAAAAGCAAACCGCCGTTTTAGATTATATAAAAAAATATACTGCAAAACATGGATATCCTCCAGCTGTAAGAGAAATTGGCCAAGCACTAGGTTTATCAAGTCCAGCAACAGTTCAAGCCCATTTAAACAAATTAAAAGAAGCTGGTGTAATTAAAAATTCTAGTAATAAATTTAGAACCATTGAACTTCTTGTAGAAAATGAATATATCGAACAAGATGAAGAAGTCGTAAAGGTACCTTTACTTGGAAAAATTACTGCTGGAAATCCCATTGAAGCAATTGAAAGGCCAAATGAATATTTCAACCTTCCAGCTTCCATAATTCCTCAAAACGAAACAATTTTCACTTTAGAAGTAAGTGGTGAATCCATGATTAATAAAGGAATTTATGATGGAGATTATGTAATTGTAAAACGTCAAAATACAGCCCATAACGGAGATATTGTCGTAGCAATGACTGAAGAAAATGAAGTTACTTTAAAAACTTTCTATAAAGAAGAAGATCACATTCGCTTACAACCAGAAAATGACACCATGGCACCTTTCATTTTTAAAAACGTAACAATTTTAGGAAAAGCAATAGGTCTATATCGTACTTTTTAATAAAAAAACAAAAAATCAAGAAATTTCAATTCTTGATTTTTTTAATTATAATAAAAATCTAAGCTTAACAATTGATTCGTATTTTCGCAATAAACACTACTCAAATACTTTTCGTCCAAAGCAAATTCACATAAAAAATCTTCTTCAGAACTTTCAAAAATTTCTTTCAATTCCGGTTGTAATTTAAAAACTTCTTCTAAATTTACATATTTTCGTATAATTTCATCTTCATAATAAGATCGTTGAGCCATTAACTGAATAAAACTAGCACCAAGATTTCCATTTATAGTTTTCGAAGATTCTTCTAACTCAAAAAACATCTTTTGTAAATTTGAATCATACGTCGCATCATAATCATACCATTCATCTTCTTTCATATAAGTAATACTTACTTCATAAGATCTATGAACAGCATTCATTAGTTCTACCCAATCTACAGTTTTAACTTTCAAATAAGTATAATAGCCTATTCCTAAAAAAATTAAAACAGTCAAAATCATTCCAAAAATAATATAAACAACTTTTCTATTCATTTTCTTCCCTCATATTATAAAAATTTGTGTATAAACGTAATCAGAATAGTAATGATGCCACTCATAAGTTTTACTAGGTTTTTCATAATAATCCTTCGTATAATAATCATATAATCCGACACGCAAGTAAGATAAAAATTTAGAAACACGAGTCTTTCTTTCTGTTCTAATTGTACCCTCATCATAATTAAAAATTCCATTATCCGTTTGAGTACAATCCCCCCAACCGGAAACATGATAAAATTTTGAGCCATCACCAATAACAAATTCAGAATATCCCCATTTCTCATAGGAATTATGTGTATCGCTCCAATCGCCAATACAATTATCATCCTTACTATTAGCTCTTCTCTTTTTAGTAGTAGTACTTAAAACCAAAACTCTTCCATTATATATAATTCCAGATAAATATTGATTGTCATCTTGAGAACAAGGTGGACTCATACAATTTCTAATAGAAGTGGAAGAATCATTGTTGACACATTTACAAGATTCTTCAATCCCTCTTCCAGAAACAACCGTAGTTCGAGAATGATTTCTTAAAATCTTATAAGCTTCATCACTTGCTTTTAAAAGCTTTTCTGTTACACTAGCACAATCATACATAGCAGTTCGAAAACTTTGATGATCAAGTGCAGATTGAAATTTATTGATAAATTCAGAAGAAAGTAATCGTTCAAAATTAGTACTATTACAAGTAACATTTTTACTACTTGTATAATCATCAGGATCCATAGATGCTACAGGATCACAACTTTGAGTATTACAAGTTTTTGAATCTTTATCGGTTTTACATACTTTTCCAGTATATTTGTCTTTCATTTGATAGTTTCGGTATTGAACTCCTCCGCCACAACTTTTACTACATGTTCCATAATTACTATCGGTATATACTTTTGTTTGACTACTACATTCTTTATAAGCTGTATATTTTCCTTCACGATGAACTATGTTTCCAGCTCCATCTTGAATACTTAAATAAACAGTTTTACTTCCTCCATCTAAGCTTCCTGCTACTTTCCAGTTTTTACTTGTTGTATAATTTTCCCAACTACATCCTTGTAAGTATCCTGTATTTGAAATACACATTTTTAATTTGTTTGACCCGCCATCATCACTAGCATTAATGGTTAAAACAGTATCTAAGGTATTATAACTTCCATTGACACTTTTGATTTCAAATTTACTAATCACTGGTACACTTGTATCAACATTATCTACATGAATTTGATTTTTTGGATTGTCTAACTCACTATCATCCGTTTTATTTCCTACTTGATCTTCTACACAGATATAGTAAGTTCCATTGGTTAAATAAACACTTTGTACGCCATCTGTAGCTCCAGTTTTATTTCTTTCATATTCTTCTGTATTACAACTTTTGGTTTTTACTATACTATAACTTTTAATTCCACTTCCTGCTCCATCACTAATTTCAAATTCTACTTTTCTTTCTTGACTTGTAGTAATGTCATTATTGACATTTACACTTCCTTCTACTACACTTGGTCTTTGTAAATCAACAAGAATAGTCTTACTTACTTTACTTGTAATTTCAACATTGTCTACTAAAACGGTAATTTCTAAATGAACGGTTACATTCTTTATTTGATCAGTTACAATTTCATACTTCTCACAAGTACTTAAGTCCTCTCCTTCACAACTTTTCTCTTCTTCTCCTGTCCATATGATTTTCTTTACTTTATCTTGATAACTTTGATATTCTTCTTTAAAACGATAGCCTACATATAAATTTCTTTCTTTTACCCATTCTGTTCCTTCATACTTTTCTACTTCACTTCCATCACTTTTATATAAAACAAGTTCAACCATACCAAATAGATTTTCTAAATCTTCTTGTTCATAGCATGTTTCACTTTCTGTAATGCTAGCTTCATATTGATTGTTTTCATACAAAACATTGATAATATCACATTTCATATCCCGATTGATTCTTGGATCTTTAAACTCTCCAGCTTCATTATCAGCACTTAATGATCCATTTTCAATCAATGTTTTAACATCAAAAACAAATGAATTAGTTTCACTTGCATATCCTTCAGCTTTTGCTAAAACTTCTTCTATTTTAGAATGATATATACTTTCTTTAACACTTGTTTGAACTCCATTATATACCGGTACAGCAATTAACAAAATAATAGCCATGATTGCTATAACTGCTAAAAGTTCTATCAATGTAAATCCTTTTTTCATATGATCTATCCTCTCATGCAAGATATCATCCTTTTAAAAATCTTTCTATACGGATATTAAAACAACTAAATCCAAGCATCCGAATCATATTTCTTTTACAAAAAAATTACTATGATTCTCCATAGTAATTTTATCACAATACTATCCCCCCATCAAGTGGGTTGGCGGATTTTTTACTTATCTCCAAAATAATAAATAGACTAAAAAAGCAATATAAATACAAAAAGTAATAATTCCATTGATACGATCTTGTTTTCCTTCTCTTTTTTGAACTCCTAAAGCCATAGAAATTAATAATCCACCAATAAGTCCACCAAGATGGGCTGCATTATCTACTCCACTAACCATAAATCCAAAAAGTAAGTTTAATAAAATTAATGGAATAATTTGATTTCGTAACACACTTCCTAAATATAAACGATAATGGTATCCAAAATAAACCATAGCTCCTAATAAACCAAATATAGCTCCTGAAGCTCCGACACTGACAACACTATCATTAATAACACAACTCATTAAACTTGCTGAAATCGTACTTGCAAAATAAATAGCTAAAAACTTCCATTTGCCTACAAAATTCTCAATTTGAGTTCCAATAATATATAAAGAATACATATTAAAAAGCAAATGCAAAATTCCTCCATGTAAAAAACCGCCGGTAATTAATCGCCAAATTTCTCCGTTTTGGACTAATGTAGCATTAATACCCCCATATCGCAACAAATTTAATGCAGATAAATTAGCCCCGGATAAAACAAAAACAATAAAAAATACAAGTACATTTATAACAATTAAAAGATTAGTAACCACAATTTTTTTAGGTCGAAAAATACTTTCATAAACTTTATTTTCACGATCAGTTTTTTGATTGATATCATTGGTTACATCAATCATTAAATCAATCCCTTTTTCATTTAAAAGCATTTTATGATTAATATCTGGAAAAATATCTAAAACGGGTTTCGCTTTAATTAAAGAACCTATCCTTAAAGCAACCGATGCAATATTTTTTTGTTCATCTAAAACAACATCTTCATTAACATCTAACAAAATATTTAAAGCATTCATTGACCAAGATAAAGTTTTTCTTTTTACTTGCCGCATGACATTTCTAAGTTTTGCTAAATCAAATTCATATTGTTCTTTATTATGTATATAATTTGCATTAATGCGAATGATTTTATATGGTCCTTCTTGATTTTGAAGCCAAATCTCATCTTTCACACCATTGACAACAATTGGACTATAGTTTTCTTCTGTAATAAAATAATGCACTAAACGCATAATCATTTCATCTTTTTTATCCATGGTTACAGCCATAAAATACACCCTCCATACATATTATTATACCTTAAAACATACAATTAGTAAAGAAGGTGAACAAATGGCTTTTTTAATTATAATTCTTCTTATTACCTTATTTCTAATTGGTATTCCAATCACCAAAACTTTTTTAATGAAAGAAGATTTAAACGATCTTTTATTTTTAGTTTTTTCTAATGGTGTCTTTATTTTATCTACTCTAATTTTTGGTTTTCATTTTGAAGAAGTTTTTCTAACTGTCTGCTCTTCTTTCTTTTTAACTTGTTATAGTCTTTTTCTAATTTTAGCCTTAAAAAAAGAAAATAATACCTTCCATATTTTAGAAGCACCTTATTTTCTTTTCACTCTTTCTTTATTCTCCTTTTTCTTCTATAAGTTCTTGATCCAACTTCTCTAACTCATCTTGAAACTCTTTAGGAAGTGGACAGGTAAAATGTAAGGCTTGTTTAGTAATTGGTTGAACAAATGAAATTTCACTAGAATGTAAAAATTGACCAAATTCACTAGCTTTTTGAGAACAATATACCGGATCATTGTATATTGGATAACCAATATAAGCCATATGAACACGAATTTGATGAGTTCTTCCGGTTTCTAACTCACATTCTACTAAAGTATGAGCCTTATATCTTTTTAAAACATGAACATGTGTAATCGCATTTTTACTATTGCTATCGGTAACAGTCATTTTCTTTCGATTTAAAGGATCTCTACCGATTGGAGCATCAATCGTAATATGATTATGTTTTAAAATTCCTTTTACTAACGCAATATATTTTCTTTTCACTCTTTTATAAGCAAAATCCTCTGCTAAAAGAGCATGAGCTTGATTATTTTTAGCTACCAAAATCAATCCAGAAGTATCTTTATCGATACGATGAACAATTCCCGGTCTAATAGAACCATTACAATCACTTAAATTTTTTGTATAGTAAAGTAAGGCATTTACTAAAGTATGATGATAATTTCCACTTCCTGGATGAACTACCATTCCAGAAGGCTTATTAATGAGTAAGACATCTTCATCTTCATAAACGATATCTAAAGGAATATTTTCTGGGATAACATCCATATCTTCATCAAGATTTCCTAAAATAGTAATCACATCATTTAAAACAACTTTATAAGAAGCTTTAACCGTTTTATCATTCACTTGAATCAAATCTTCATCTAACAACTTTTGAACATAAGCTCTTGAATAATCTAATTTTTCACTTAAATATTTATCAATTCGTTTAGTTTCTTCTTCTAATACTATGATTTTCTCCATGACTACTCTCCTCCTTTAAAACCGCGACCACAAATAAACAGGCCCCAATAACAATAAAAGTATCGGCCAAATTAAAAACCGGAAAATGATAATGCAATAAAGTAAAACTTAAATAATCTTTCACATAACCAAAAACAATTCGATCAAGCAAATTTCCCATGATTCCAGCATATAAAAGCGATGTTCCCCAAAATTTCCAAGCACTGTCTTTAACAGTATTTTTTACAACGCTTAAAAAAATCAAACAAAGACAACTAATGACAATCAAAAAAATCGTTTGGTTTTCAAAAAAACTCCAAGCAGCTCCGGTATTTTTAACCCATATTAAACTAAAAAAACTCGGAATAATTTCTATACTTCCATTTTGGAGAATACTTTCCATAAAAAACTTTACACCTTGATCTAAAGCAAATAAAAATAAAATAATAAATATTTCCTTTTTTTTCATAAATATCCCAACGTCATTATATCATGAATACCCAAAAAGATTAAGGTTTTCTTTTTCTCGTATAATAATTTGTCTTTTCTAAAACTTGAATAAATTCTTAAGAAATTCGTTCATTGACACAATTGAATCAATTCCTCTGGTTCATCAAAAATTGCTTCAGAAGAATTATGAGAAGGTATGGTTGCAGCTCTTGCATGAGAAAAAATCTCTTCTTCTCCTTAAACTAATTCTTCATAAATTTCTTTGACAATTTGCAAATTTTCTTCATCTTCCATTTTTTTCATTCCTTCTTCAGTCTGTAAAAAATCATTTAATTCTTCTTCTAAAAAATGTAGTTTATTAGAAATCGCAAAATGATAATTTTTTACATTATGAACAAGAAAAGTTAAAGCCTCATTTAAATCAATCTCTAAAGGTTTCTCACTTTCTAATTGATAACGCAATTTATTCTTTTCTAAAGAAAGATCCAAAAGAACTTTTTCTAAATATTCTTTTTTTATTTGAACATTATTTTTACATAGGATCATATCTCCTTGATCCATCAAAAGCGTAAAATCAATAAGTTCTTCATAAGGTAAAGAAATTTTGATCGCGTAAAGTTTAGGAAGAGCAGATAAATTCAAGCAAATATCTTCAAAACTAGGAATACCAGCAAAAACAAATAAGTTACCAAAACGATCATTTTCCCGTTCTTTTAAAAAGGCATCGACAGTTCTTTCATTAGAAATAAAATACAAACCTTCATTATAGGCTTTTTTGATCACTTCTCTAGAAAGTAAAAAAGGATCTTGAAAAGGATTTTCTCCAAACATAAATTTTAAAAGATAACTTGTTAGAACAATCTGGACGTTCATAAACCCCACTCTCTTCTACATTACATAATCTAAGTATAAACGAAAAAGAGAAAAAAAACAACAAAAGAAGAACCATTTTAGCCCTTCTTATCTCAATTTTAAATTTGATTCACTAAAATAACATCTGTTCCAATCTTTTTAATTTGATTAATTGTAACATTAATCTCACCACTAGATTTCCAAAATCGCCAAAATTTATGATCCATAACAACAAAAAACTCAATCATTCCTCTTTCATTCATTTGAGCATCGACAATTTTTCCTAATTTCTTACCTGTTTCTATATTGATAATATCTTTTCGTTGTAAATCCGATAAATTCATTTTACCACCTATATTATTGTATGCTTTAAAAGGACAAAAAAAGACAAAAGTTACCTTTCATCTTTTAATATTTGTTTTAAGCCTTGATAAGGAAGATAAGCACAGGATTTTCGATTTCCTTGATGAATAATATCTTTAAAGACTGTTGCATTTTTTAAAATTTCTTCACAATAAGGTTCATCATGAATCATTTTTTCAAATTCTTCTATAATTTTCTTTGCTTCATCAATAGATTTATTTAAAATATTATCAATAAGAATGGAACAAGAAGAAGTAGCAATCGCACAAGCTTCCCCATTAAAATATGCGTCAGAAATTTTTCCATTTTGAATCTTTACATAAATAAATAGATGATCAACACATTGACTACTTCGAACTTCAATTTTTTGATAATCCGAAAGCACAAGTTCTTTTCTATGGGGGGAAGAGGTGTAGTGTTCCATTATAATTTCACGATTATTCATTCTATATCATTTCCTCTACTATTTTATCTTTATTACTCAATAACTCAACTAAATTATCAATATCCTGTTCTGTATTATAAAAATAAAGGCTTACTCGTAAACTATTTTGAACACCAGTTTCTTGTTTAAGAATTTTGGCACAGTGATTTCCAGCTCGGACACATACTTTATATTTATTCAAATAATAAGCCACATCTTGGCTAAATACACCATCGACATTAAAAGATATAATCCCGCTATCGGATTCAACATTAAGAATATCTAAATGTGGAATAGCAACAAGTTTTTCAAGTGCATATTTACGAAGTTTCTTTTCATAAGCTTCAATTTTATCCATTCCAATATTTTCTAAATAGGTAATCGCTGCTCCTAAACCAAGAGCTCCTGCAATATTAGGTGTTCCAGCTTCTAACCGAGTCGGAAGTTCTTTTAAATAAACTTCACTTGGACTATCAAAGGACTCATTCATTCCTCCACCAAGATTTTGAGGCTCCATTTCTTCTAAAAGTTCTTTTTTTCCATATAAGACTCCTATGCCAGTTGGTCCACACATTTTATGACCAGAAAAAGCTAAAAAATCAACATCTAAATCTTGTACATCTGTTTTACGATGAGGCACACTTTGAGCTCCATCCATCACAACAAAAATATTATTTTGATGAGCAAATTCACAGATTTCTTTCATTGGACGTTCATCCCCAATTACATTTGTAATACTAGCTAAAGCAATTACTTTTGTATTTGGAGTTACTACTTTTTTCAGATTGTTTAAAGTAACATAATGAGAATCATCTAACGGAATATAACGAATAACTACTCCTTTTTCCTGTGAAAGACGAAACCAAGGTAAAACATTAGAAGCATGCTCACTTTGAGAAAGTATTACCTCATCTCCAGCCTCTAAATATTTTCCAAAAAAGCCATTAGCAATCATATTTAAAGACTGTGTCGATCCACTTGTAAAAACAACTTCTTCTTTATATCTTGCATTTAAAAAATTTCTCACAATTTCTCTTGCTTTTTCATACTCTTGATCTACTTTAAAAGAAATATCATAATCGCCACGATGAGCATTAGCAGAATACTTTTCATAATATTCTGTAATCTTATCAATAACACATTTTGGTTTTAATGTTGTAGCTCCATTATCCAAATAAATAAAGTCTTCTCTTAACATGGGAAAGTCAGCTTGATTCATTTTATCACTCCTTTCTTGTTTTCCTGTGCTCACTATAAATGTATTCATTTTTTCATCTTTTGCATATAATATTTACCTAAAAATAAAGGATTTCTTTATTAGTCTATCATTCAAGATACCAGATGTCAAGTTTCCAAGCGAACAACAATTTTATAAAAAACATCCAATCATTTTAAAATTGGACGTTCATTTTCTAAATCATATTCTTGTTTGGCTTGTTGATATTTAAAAGAAATTTGTTTTAGAATCTGTTGATCTTCCATAGACAAAGATCCTAAAACCTTAAACAATGCTTCTTCACTAAAATAAATTTCAAAAGCATAATTAAGATTGGCAAATCGCTTTAAAACAGGAAAATCTTGTAAATTCATTTTATCTACTTTTTTTAAGGTCGATCCAGATAAATCAAAGAGTTCATAAAGAATCGTATATACACTTGAAATGTCAAAATCTTTTTCAAATTTTTTCTTTAACCATTCATTAAGTTTTACAGAATCATCAAAAGAAAAATGGAAAGCTTTTTGAAAAACTTCATTATCTAAAATAGATAGACCTAAAGACTTTAAAGAAGCACAGAAAGCCAAGAAAAAATCTTTTCCGTTTCGAATTGTTCGATTTTCTTCAATTTCAAACATTTTATGAAAATTCTCATTTTTAGCAAGTACGGGATCTTGATTGCTATATAAAGAAGCCAAAGCATCAATAGCTTTATATAAATAAGGATTTTTTTGATACTTTTCTAAAATCTTTTGAGCAACTTCAGAAGGAATAGTAATGTTATAAGCATGAATCATATTTTCTTTCTTTGTCAAATATTTGCATTTTTCTAAATCTTTTAAAAAAGGAGAAAAATCTTCTGGAAATCCTACCAAATGATTTTTTAAAACCGGAGCATAAACATTTTCTAAAATAACTTTCTTTAACTGAGGAATATGAACATAGACACATCCTTTGGACTCTAATAAAGAAAGAAGAACCAGCAAAATATTTTCATAATCACGTTCTACATTATTCATAATTTCACCTAATTAAATTTATATATTTTACGAGCAATTCTATACCCTGCTACTGCCAAATCTCTAGGTAAACAAGTAGCTCCAGACAAAGACAAACGACACGTTTTATATAACTTACGATTTTTTTCTTTTAAATATTTCCATAACTCTTTTCTTTTATGTTGATTTTCATCCGTATTAGATACTTGAAGCAAAATCGAAGACACACTCATCATAATATCAATATAATGAATTAAATATTTTGCACAATTCTTATTAGTTTTCCAATAATCATATGGATTAAAGAAATCAATCATAGTTTTAGTAATAAAAATTTGTTGATCAATTCGTTTAATCATAACCTTTTCATTTACAGATTGATCACTTCTACCAATAAAATAACGATAAAAATCGACATTTAAATAGTACATTGTCTTAATAAATGGCAATGGATAATAGACAAAAATATTATCAACATAGAATGTTTTTTCTGGAAGTTTTAAGCCAATACTTTTCAAAAATTCTGTACGATAAATCACAGAATGCATTAATAAATACGCATCTTTTTTAAATTTTCCGACTTCATCCCAAGTAAAAATTTTATTTTCAGGCAATGTTTTCGTATAACGAATAACCTTTTGCTCTCCTTCTTTTTCATAAACATAATTTACAACAAGCATATCCACTAAAGTTTTTTCTTTATGAAACTTTTTAATCGTTTTTAAAACACTCATTAGAGCATCTTCATCTACCCAGTCATCTGAATCAACCACTTTATAATAAAGACCTGTTGCAAGTTCTAAACCTTTATTTACACCAGACCCATGACCCCCGTTTTCTTTATGAACCACTTTAATAATATCTGGATATTTTGCTTGATAACGATCGGCAATTTCTCCAGTCTTATCCTTTGATCCATCATCCACTAGAATAATTTCAACATCCTCTTTTCCTTTTAAAAGAGTTTCAATACAGTGTTCCATATAACTTTCAGAATTATAGCAAGGAACAGCAAAAGTAATATATTTCATATAAGTCTCACTTTCTATACCTTAATTATAATAGGAAATAATCGAATTTGCAATATTTTGACCAATTTGTTCAAGATTTTGAACCATCCACAAAGCATCTTCCATATTATCGTGAAAAGCCACTTCAATTAAAGCCCCATTACGAACATAGTCTTCATTTACCTCTCCCAAACTGCCATAAGAATACTTAACCCCACGACTATAGGAAGGATTTGCATTTCCTGGATAGATTTGCCATAAATTCTCATAAATATTGGTCGCGATAGATAAAGAAGCCGAAGTAGCATCATCAATATGAATTTCTATACCACGAGCAGTATGATTTGTCGATCCATTAGAATGAATAGCTAAATGAAAATCAGCTCCAACAGCATTACTAAAAGCATTCCATGCATTAATGTCGCCATTAGGATTGTTACGATAAACAAGAAATCCGGCATTCTTTAAATATTTTTCAACCACATCAGCTAGTTTATTCATCATATCCTTCTCGGTAGTATAGCCAGATCCTTCTACCCCATAATTATCATATTGATTACTTGGACTTAAATAAATCACTGGAGTTTTATCTTTAATTTGAAAAGAATACGTATTAATATCCGAATCATATCGGTTAGAACTTACAGCATATGTTTTTAAAACAACATCTTGATAAATAACCAATGGATTTGTATATACCATACTAGATGATGTAGGATCACTTCCATCTAATGTATAATAAATCGTAGCATCTTCGGTTTGACTTTTCAAACGAATTTCAGTTCCTTTTTGAATAAAGGTAGGATTATGTGAAACATAAACAGGACGAGTAGTCTCTTTTTTACCAACATTAAGTTCAAAGCAAAGTTGCTCTGCAATTTCAAAATAATCTTCATATACAGCCTTTAAAACAACTTGATATAAAGTATTCTCATTTAAAAGATTTGCAGGCAAAATAATTTGATTTTTCTCAGGAAAAACTTCGAGTTCTTGAACCTTTTGACTATCTGTCCATAACTCTAAATAAAAATGATTCGCATTAGTTCCTCCTGAAAATGAAATCGTTACATCATTCCACCTAGTAGAAAAAGGAGATACAGGTTCTAAAAGACTCATTTTACCAACGATCGGTGTATTTAAATAAAAAGTAAACGTACTAATTTTTCTTCCAGATTTATTATAAAGTTCAGCAGTTAATCTTCCAGAATAATCTTTTATAGCATCATAAGGAATAACAGCTTGACTTTCCAAAACACTTCCTCGATAAAGAACTTTTTTACCATAAAAAACTTGTATACTATATTGTTCACTAGAATCAAAGCCATCTATATTTAAAACCAAATCTTGATCTTTAGAAACCAAATGATTTTGATCTTTTACAAAACTAGCATCTTTATAAACATAATTATAAGTATTCTCACTCTCTTTAATTTCATTATTTTTATTAAATGCTAAAACTTGAATTGCCAATGCATCATTATGTTCTGCTTCTAAATTTTCTAACAAAATTTCATTAGAACTCTCTTCTTTTTCATAGATGATTTGATCATCTTTTTTAATTTTTACTTCATATTTTGTAGCATTAAGAGACGGGGTTAGATTCAAAGTTAAAAATTTATTCGTTTCTACAACACTTTCAATTTGAAATTGGCCAAGTTTAGGATCTAAATAACTTAAATATCCAATCACAAAAAAAGATAAGTTCAAAAAAATCAATAATAAAATACTACCAACTATGATTTTTCTTTTCATACTACTCTACTCCTACTTTAAAAGTATACTAAAAATTCTTCAAAATGAATAGCCCTTTTCAAAAAAAAGAAAATCTATTTTTAAAAGATTTCCTATTTTTGTTTCAAAGATTTAAACATCTTTTTCCATAATTTAGAAGAAGAATAATTTAAAATTCCAACTTTATAAATTCGTAATCCATAACGGAAGATAAACCAAGTAAATACTGCCATGATTCCCGTGGAAAGAAGCATTTGCCAAATAGAAATTTGTCCAAGCATAAATAAAATTGGAGAAACTAAGAAAGATAACATAGGAATATAGGAAGCAATTTCAATGAATAAAGATCCATCAAATTGAACCGCCATAATAGCTAAATAATATCCTACTAAAATAATGAGCATAATAGGTGTTTGTAATTGTTGGAAATCTTCAATGCTTGTAGTCATAGACGCAAGAACACCTGCGACAATTGCATAAGCAATAAAAGATAAAATAAACAACACGAGAATAATTGGCAATCCTTGTAACAATAAACTAAAGACACCTGTATCTTTTACCAAACTCAAAATTTCTCCTAATTGACCAGTTACTTCACCACTTACCGCAGCTAGGCCAGCCCCACCTAAAACATTACGAACAATTAAAGCAATACCTCCATATAAAACTAATAATAACCCTTGTAAAACTACAAAAGCAGTTGAAGCAAATATCTTGGATAAAAAGTGAACTTTAGGAGGTACATTAGAAATAATAATTTCCATACTTCTTGTCGATTTTTCATCGTTTACTTCAGCTCCAATCATTTGAACAAGCATAATGATTAGGAAAAAACATGGAAGAATAAAAACAAGCATCACTCCGGCCGCGACAATATCCTGGCCTTCTTTATTTTCAACATCCGGATTCGTTAAAATCGTTTCAATTTCAACGGGCGAAGTAAGAGCGAGAATTTGCTCATTAGATAATCCGCTAGCACTGGCCGCAACTGAAGACTTCACACTATTCACAGACATAGATATTAACTGAGTAGTAATCGTACCAACCTCATCATAAGAAAAAATCTGAGCTTTCATATAATTTTGTTCATCGGGCAAAATATGAACAACAATTTTCTCTTTTTCATTTTCTAAACTACTTTTTAAAGATTCAATATCTTCTTCTGTCTTCTCTAATTTAAAGTTCTTGGCTTCTCCAAGAGATCCTGCGACTTCTTCAAAAGCCGGAGCAAAAGAGTCATAAATATTGACATCATCTTTAACATACACAGTAATTTGATTTTCAAAATCTCCTCCAAAAACGGCAATCACACGATCAATATTCATAATTAATACAAACAAAACCAAAAGTAAAATATTGACCCCTTTAAACCATTTAGTTTTAATTTTTTTATCCAAACTTTGTTTTGTTAAAAACTTCAATTTATTTTTCATATGTTTCACCTACTTTACTTAAGAAGATCTCATTTAAGGTAGGATCTTCAACAGAAAATTCTGTAATCTCGCTTCCTTTTTTCACGACATCAAACACTTTTTCAATGTAAGAATCCTCTTCTATTTTCACAATAATTTCAGAAGCATTTTCAATAACTTCTAGAACCCCTTTTGTCTTTCTTAAAGCATCGAGATCCACATTTCCTTTAATATGAATATTTTTCTTACGATAATCTTTTTTTATTTGTTTCAATTCACCTTCAAGAACACTTCTACCCTTGACAAGAATAACTAAATTCTCACAAAACATTTCCACATGTTCCATACGATGAGAAGAAAAGATAATACTACTACCACGTTTTTTAAATTCTCGAATCGCATTCATAAACATTTCGACATTAATGGGATCAAGACCTGAAAAAGGTTCATCCAAAATAAGCAACTTAGGATTATTAATAACCGCGGAAATAAATTGAACTTTTTGTTGATTTCCTTTAGATAATTCTTTTATCTTCCGATCTTTATATTCTTTTATATGAAATCTTTCTAACCATTCATCTAAACGTTCTAAGATTTCTTTTTCTTCCATTCCTTTTAAAGTACCATAATAAATAATTTGCTCTTTAACAGTCAATTTTGTTAACAAACTTCTTTCTTCAGTTAAAAAGCCTATTGTGTCCGTAACACTATAATCTATAGGTTTTCCATCCAAAGTGATTTTTCCTTCAGTAGGTTCTAAAAGGCCAATAATCATACGAAATGTTGTAGTTTTACCAGCTCCATTCACACCTAATAAACCAAAGATTTTTCCATCTTCAACTTGAAAAGACAAATCATCTACAGCTTTGTTTTCCCCATAATATTTTGTTACGTGCTCAACTTTTAACATAAACTCTTTTCCTTTCTTAGTTCATTATACATTCTTTTCTATAAAACTGCTACTATTTTTCAACAATTTGACAAGCTTTAAAAAAGCTTCCATAAAGGAAGCCATTTTAAAAAGTAGAATCTATCCAAGCATCGAATAAATCTTTCATAATTTCACTAATTTCATCATCTCTAGAATATTGAAAAAAATTCTCTTCAAAGTATTCATTATGAATGATATTATAAAGTAAATCTTTATCTACTTCTTCTAATATTTCAGTCATATTAATTTGTGAAGTACGTTTCACTTCTTCCAAGCATTTTCTCTGAGCATCCTGAATCTTCTTTCGTTCACTCGGATAGCCTGTTGCCATTTCCGTTGTAAATAAAGCCTCAAAAATACTTTCTAAGAAAAACTCAGCACCTGTTCCAAAATATTTTCCAAAAGGAATAGATACAGCATTACCTCCATTAATTTTATTAAAAAGTTTGGCATCGACTAAATCTCCGACATAGCCACAGTAAACATTAGGCATGGCATTTGCACTTAATAGAACACCTTCACCACTTGAGCAACCTGTAATCACAAAATCAACTGCATGACTATTTAACAATATACCTGCTAATAATCCAGCTCCAACATAATCGATTGAAGAAGCTTTATCTTCACTAACTCCATAATTAAAAACTTGATGTCCATGCTTAACTGCAACTCTTTCTAAAACATCTAAAATAAATGCATTCTTCTTTTTTTGACTATTTTCATTTATTAATGCAATTCTCATATACTTCATCTACTCTCCTACACTATTGTAAGCGAAAAGGGACTTTTTTAAAAGTGTTTTTCCAAAAACTCTTTCATTTTTTACATAAAAAAATTGGCATTTTCCGTACCAATTTTATAAACTAATTTGGTGACCCGTACGAGTTTCGAACTCGTGAATGTAACCTTGAGAGGGTTATGTGTTAAACCGCTTCACCAACGGGCCATAAAAAAGACACTAACATCATACCATTAAAAAGCCTATTTTACAAGTATTTGTTAATTTAAATCTGAAGTGCAACACTTCAACATTGAAAAAGACATATGAATA
>ERZ1643246.588-NODE-588-length-45614-cov-9.324019_pt1 | contig 45614 bp, 41 predicted proteins | sample MGYA00579265_ERZ1643246 | MGnify/ENA primary metagenome ERZ1643246 (study PRJEB29033, sample SAMEA4952261) | chicken gut metagenome | biome: Broiler Chicken; feature: Gastrointestinal Tract; material: Caecum | place: Ireland | collected 2018 | study: Broiler... | reverse complement strand
CAAGGGCTTTCGGTAGCAGAAGCAAATCCGTGTCGAACAAACTCAGCCAGTTCAGTGAAGTCGCTTATATCCTACGGCATAGGCTGCATCTTCGGACGCTACTCAACCGACAAGCCGGGGCTCATCCTGGCGGACGCCGGTCAGACGGCGGAAGACTACCGTACGAAGGTGCCACAAAGCGGCTTTGCCATCGACGAGGATGCCGTGCTCCCGGTGATTGGCCTGGAGGACGTGAGCCTCGACGATGACATCGTGCGTCGCTTCCGCAGTTGGCTTGCTTATGCGTATGGGTCGGACGCGCTCGACGCCAACATCTCCTACATCGAGGGCGTGCTGGGCAAGGACCTGCGCACGTACTTCGCCAAGGACTTCTACAAGGACCATTGCGACACCTACTCCGTGCAGGGGTCGGGCAAGCGCCCCATCTACTGGATGTTCAGCTCGCCCAGAGGCAGCTTCCAGGCGCTTGTCTACATGCACCGCATGAACCGCGACACGGTTTCCTGCGTGCTCACCGAGTATGTGCGACCGTTCCGTCAGCGCCTTATCGCGCAGATTGGCGTGCTGAGGGCGACGGGTGCCGCCCGTGACGCAACCAAGGCGGACAAGTACCAGGCGATGGTCGACGAGTTGGAGGGCTGGGAGCGCGACGTTCTCTACCCGCTCTCCCAGAAGCACGTGCAGATTGACCTCGACGACGGCGTGCGCCACAACTACAAGCTATTCCGGACCGGTGGTGGCGATGCCCTCGCGAAGGTCTCCGGTCTGTCCTAGGGCATGGGTGATAGAGGCATGCTAGACGAGAACATACAGGCAAAGCTCGCCGACGCCTGCTCGAAGGCACGGATAGTCTTCTGGGAGGACGTCTCGGGCGAGTTCGCGCAGGACGTGAGGGAGCTCGACCTTCCTGGCGTGACGGTTGTCGACGTACATGGCTGTGCGCTAGCCACGAAGCGTCGCGTGCTGCGCGATGAGCGGGACGGGATCTTCCTGCTCTATCGCGCGGGCGGAGCACCTTGCATCGAGGAGGACTTCCTGCTCGATGTGAAGATGCTTGCCCGGCCCTTCTCGGCAACGCAGTCGGCATCCTGGGCCGAGGATACGGGACTTCCCATTGAGGCGGCACGGGTAGTATCGGCCCATGCAGCGTTCTTTGCTTCGAAGGAGCGCCGCGCGGCACTGCGCGAGCTGGTGGAGCGGGCCGATTGGATGCGTGGCGGCTACTCCGATGATGGCCTTGTGTTCTCGCTTCTGTCTGTATGCTGCGGCTCCAAGGCAATCCATAAGGTCGATGCGGTGCGTGATATGGCCGCCCGCGCGCTGGAACAGTACGCGAAGGGCGCCGATGAGCTTATGCGCCTGCTCGAGCGCTGTGGCCTCACGGATGACTTCTGGAAGGCCCTTTCGACAGGTCTTGGCTATTGCTCTGAAGCGCCTGGTTTGGAGGACTTCGCCTTCGAAGCCATGCTGTCTGCGTGCTCGGACCTCACCGGCGAGGTACCCACGCTCTCGCCTGATGCTACCATCGTCATTTCCGATATGGCCAACGATTCTCGGAAGTCCGACGTCTTCACTGACCTTGTCGACGCGACGTGCGATTACGTGACGTCAAAGTGCAACCTTGAGGCACTTCCCACCGAGGTGCTTGCCGCTCATCGCTACCTGCCCGTCGTCGACAACGTAATCATCAGACGGATTGCGAATGACGTGACGCAGGGGGTGGACTGTTCGAGCCAGATTGCCGAGGTGCGTGCGCGCAGGGCATCGGGGAGGTTCTTCTCCAAGTGGGGGTGCGCGTATGATGCGCTCATAGGTGCTGCTGGCGTGCTTGCGCGCGTTCCTCGCTTTGAGTCTGAGGTTGGCTCTGTGGATGACGTCCGCACATGCTTCGACCGCTATGTCTCCGATTGGTCCGCGATTGACGAGTCATACCGCACGTTCGGCCTCGTCGCGTCAAAGGCAGTCTTGCTCATGACGGACGTGTTTGAGCCACTTGCTCACCAGGTGGAGCTTTCCTACGCACGCTACAGCAATCGACTCTCGGCCGCGTGGCAGAGATTGGTGGTCGAGAGGGGGTCGTGGCCTGTCGACTGGGAGGGCCTTGCGCAGCGTCGCTTCTTCGAGGACAGGGTGCTTACCGAGCTGGCATCGAAGCGCGTGGCAGTGGTTGTGTCCGATGCACTGCGGTACGAGGCGGGTGCTGACTGGTCGCATCGCGTGGCAGACCGTGGAAAGTGCCAGGTGGAATGTACAGCCATGCTCGCATCTCTTCCCACCTACACGCAGCTTGGTATGGCGTCGCTCTTGCCCAACCAGACGCTCTCGATTGACCCCAAGACGCTCAACGCAGCAGTCGATGGTTCCGACGCAACGGGATCCCAGCATCGCGAGCAGCTTCTTAGACGTGAGGTGCCCGATGCTGTCGTGCTTTCGTACGAGGGGCTCTTCGACCAGGAGGGGGCAGAGCGACTGGGATGGGTTAGTCTCGCCTACGTCTATCACAACGTCATCGACATGACGGGAGACAAGCGCGACTCCGAGGAGCGGACGTTTGCTGCGGTGGATGAGACGTTCGGCCAGCTCGACCGCGCCTGCGCGAGGCTCTTCCAGCTGGGGTTCTCATGCGTGTTCGTGGTGGCAGACCACGGTTTTCTCTACCAGCGCGACTCGAAGTCGTTCGATTTCGCCGAGGTGCCGTTCCTGGGGGTTGCCGTGGGGACCGACAACGCCAAGCAGTCGCGCCGCTTTGTCGTGGCGAATGACCTGCCTACCTGCGACGCTCTCATCGAACTTGGCGCTCACGAGCTCGGCCTTTCGGGCGATTTTACTTGCGGATTCCCCAGGGGCACGCGCCGACTGCGGCTCTCGGGTTCTGGTGCGCGCTTCGTGCATGGCGGGATGACGTTGCAGGAAGCGGTCGTGCCCTGCGTGCGCCTTACGCGCACCAAGGCGAGGGGCTCTGCCACCCCTGTGGGGGTCGATCTTCTTACGGGCGGCACCAAGGTCATTACGGGCAGCTTTGTGCGGTTCGAGATCTTCCAGACAGAGCCCGTGGGCGATGGCGTGCTGCCCGTGAGCCTGCAGGCGGGGCTCTACGACGCACAGGGGCAGCTGCGCTCGGAGACAAAGCCCATCGAGGTCGCGAGCTCCTCTCGCAGTGCGGAGGAGCGCCGCATCCCGGTGACGCTTACGGTGGCACAGGACGTGGCCAACGGCGCTCGCCTCACCCTTCGCGTTGACCAGCGCTATGGCACAACAAGCAAGTACAAGACTGTTGCGCAGGCCGACTACGTTGTCCGGCGCAACTTTGGCCTTGATTTCTAGGGGCGGTTGCGTGATGTTCGACTATCAAGAGCTGCGGGGGTGTCGCGAGGGAAACCGCCTCGAGTTCAAGGCGGCTAAGGGTCAGCTCTCCCGGAGCTTCCGGGAGACCTACTCCTTTTTCGCCAACACTGAGGCGGTCCGATCGAGCGGACCATTCCCGACCAACCAACCAGCAGCAACAAAAAGTATCGGAAGGTGAAGCGATAGCATGGACGATCTCGACAGAAAGCTCAACGACTCCTTCCCAGGCTTTGTGGTGCGCAAGGACCTTGTGAAGCTCGTGCGTGGCAACGCGGCCGTGCCAAGCTACGTGCTCGAGTACCTGCTGGGCCAGAACTGCGCCACTGACGATGACGCAATGATTGATATCGGCGTGGAACGAGTGCGCGACATTCTCGCCAAGCATTACGTCCAACGCGCAGAGGCGGGGGCCGTTCGAAGCGACATCAAGCAGACCGGCTACCAGCGCATCATTGACAAGGTCTCGGTCGAGCTCAACACCAAGCGAGACTCCTACGAGGCTACGTTTGAGAACCTCGGCGTCACACACGTGCTTGTTGACAGCGCGACGGTCAAGAAGAACCGCCGACTGCTCGTGAGTGGTGTATGGTGCATAGCCGACCTATCGTATTCGGCAAACGAGGCCAAGGACGAGTCCCCATTCCTCCTCACGATGCTCAAGCCGATCCAGATGGCAGGCTTCGACCTTAATGCCCACATCGAGGGGCGAAAGCAGTTCACGACGCAGGAGTGGATTGACGCCCTTATCCGCTCAATTGGCCTCGATCCTGCACAGCTGGGCGAGCGGGCCAAGCTCTTCCAGCTCACCCGTCTCATCCCATACTGCGAGCGCAACTACAACCTCGTGGAGCTGGGACCCAAGGGCACTGGAAAGTCGCATGTGTTCAGTGAGTTCTCCCCGCACGGGATTCTCATCTCGGGTGGCGAGGTCACGCCTGCCAAGCTTTTTGTGAACAACTCCACGGGCAAGATTGGCCTTGTGGGCTATTGGGACTGCGTGGCATTCGACGAGTTCGCGGGCAAGAACAAGCGCCCCAAGCCAGACATCGTTGACATTCTCAAGAACTACATGGCAAACAAGAGTTTTTCACGTGGCATCGAGCAAGTGACGGCCGAGGCGTCACTCGCATTCGTGGGTAACACAAGCCACGATGTGAGCTACATGATCAACCAGACTGACCTCTTTGAGGATTTGCCTGCCGTTTACCATGACTCCGCCTTCATCGACCGCATCCACGCCTATATCCCTGGCTGGGAAGTCGACATCATCCGCGGGGATATGTTCAGCTCCGACTACGGTTTCATCGTGGACTATCTGGCCGAGGCGCTGCGCTCGCTGCGCGCTCTCGACTATTCGGGGCTCTACCGCGAGCGCTTCGAGCTCTCCGACGACCTCTCCACACGTGACCGCGACGGCGTTCTCAAAACCTACTCTGGCCTCATGAAGATCATCTTTCCCGGCAAGGATGCCACCGCCGAGGAGGAGGCTCGCATACTGGAGTTTGCAATGGAGCTGCGTAAGCGGGTGAAAGATCAGCTCTACCGCATTGACGAGACCTTCGCGCGCACGCATTTTCGCTTTAGGCAGAAGGGTGGAGCGTGGCGTGATGTCACGACGCTGGAGGAGGTCAACTTCCCCCGGATCTACCACTCGCGCGACAAGGTTCCGCTGGACGAGGAGGAGGGTTGCCTCACAGCTACTCCGGCGACGTTAATTCCGATGGATGGGGCTTCGACCGGGGAAGTCGAGCTGACGCCTGGTCAAGAGCCTGCCCCTGCCGAGCCTGAGCCTATGCAGGTCAACGAAGCGCCAGCCTTGTCTGAGCCCTTTGTCGGTCATAGGGAGTATCGCGAGAACCAGCGTGGCGTTTCCTACGAGAGACTCTTTGGCCCCTACCTTGAAGGAGTGCGGAAGGTCGAGATCATCGACCCCTACATCCGCAAGTTCTACCAATGCCGCAACCTTATGGAACTGCTCGAAGTCATCCTCTCTCACTTTGACTACTCGGCTCCAGAGGTCTCGGTACATCTCATCACGGTGAGGGACGATGATTTTGCCGATTCCAAGCAGGATGATTACCTGCGGCAGGTTGCCGATGCCATGAGTCCGTTGGGTCTCTCGTTCACCTACGACTACGACGAGTCCCGGACGATTCACGACCGAAAGATGGTCATCAACGACACGTGGGAGATTCTGCTCGGGCGTGGCTTGGACATTTGGCAGTACTTCGATGCCGGCAATGCGTTTGCAGTCGAGACCAACGTTCCCGAGGTGCGCAAGGTGAAGGAGTTTGGCATCACCTACCTTAGGAAGTAGCGCCGTCGCCGTGCGATAGGGGAGTTTTGGGAGGAAAGAGAGGCGGAGGGGTGCTGCTTCTTCCTGTTCAACGCTTGGGAGCTCATGCTCAAGGCGCACATAATAAAACGCGACGGTGGCCAGGCAATCTATTATCCGGGTAGCGACCGCACGCTCTCGCTCTCCGACTGCCTCAAACGCGTCTTCACGAACGAGAACGACCCGCTCAGGCGCAACGTGGATGTGGCCATGGAGCTTCCCCGTCCGCATCGCCAACGAAGTCGATGCCGCCGTGAGCATCGTGAAATCACTGACTGATCCGGTAGACAAATACACCTACCGAGCGAAGAGCGCAGTCACGTTCATTCGCCGCAAGCTTGCCAAGGAGGGCGTGACGCTGCTTGTGAAGGGCGAACCTAAAGAGTTCAACAACTTCCACTTCAAGGTGTTTACCGACTTCTACAACATGAAGGGCGACGAGCGCTACAGCTATGACCTCTCGCTGGGCGGAGAGAACCCCAGCTGGTGCTACTCCCAGCAGGCGATAGACCTCATGCTGCAAGAGATCAACCGCGACCCAGTGTTAGCGTCGGGCTAATTTGACCACATCCAGTCAAGCGATAATCGCCAATCCCAGTCAGCCGACTTTGGCCAATGCGCCGGCAACCGGTTTCCTAACTTATGTTCTCGCTACATTCCCTTGGGCTGCATGCCCCTCACCTTGGTGGCCTGCGGGACGGCCTCGACGGAGTAGGTGTCCAGCTCGCGCCCGCGGTAGCTCGGGCCGCGCATCATGAAGACGGAGGCCTTGTCGAACACCCTGTCGAGCGCGCACAGCAGCGCGTCGTCGCCCGTGAAGAACTCGTCCCAGGCGCTCGGCGCCACGTTGCTGGTCAGTCAGTATCATGGTGTTGGGCCCCTCCTTCTCATATCGGCGGTCGATCACGTCGAAGAAGAGGTCCGTGCACGCCCTGTCGAAGGTGCACCTGCCCACCTCGTCCACGATCAGGCAGGTCGGCTTCACCAGCGTCGCGACGACGCGCGAGGCGCTCCCACGCTCCGCCGCCCTCTGGAACCTGTCCCTGAGCTCGCTCGCCTTCACGTAGTAGGTCTTCAGGCCCCGCATGCAGCACTCCCGGCCGTACGCCTGGGCCAGGTGGGTCTTGCCTATGCCGCCCGGGCCTATGAACGCGACGTTGCGGTGCGCGTAGAGGTCGGCGAGCGCGGGAAGCTTCGCCAGCGCCGACGCGTCGCGGCCCTGTATCCTCGAGAAGTCGAATCCGTCGAAGGTCTTGGGCTCCCTCCTCGGCAGCCGGCTCAGCCTGAGCAGCGTCTCTATCGACGCCTGCCTCCTCTTCTCCGCGAGGTAGTCGAACGTGACGGCGAGCGCGCCGACCTCCGCGTCGCCCATGTCGTGGTCGGACGCCAGCGTCGCGAGCTCGGAGGCCGCGAGGGCGATCCCGAGCCTGGCGGCCGCCTCGCTGGCGAGCTCGTAGGGGCTCTTCGCGGCGTTTCCCATCACGCCCACCTCCCGAAGTCGAACTTGGCGAACGCGGGCTTGCCGGGCGCGGGCTCGACCTGCGAGATCGACGTGGTGACGGGCTGGCTGGGAAGCTCCTCGGGCTGCGCGTCGGCCCACTGCCCCTCGCACCAGCTGTCGCGCCGGTCCCAGGTCACGGCGTGCACGGCCAGCTCCAGGGCCAGGTCGTCGCTGCATGTGTGCAGGTAGCCACCCTCGCGGCTCACGCGGCAGTCCCGCCGCTCGTACCAGCATGGGACCCCGAACCTCCGGCCCTCGTAGCCGGCGAAGCCGTCGAAGGTGATCCTGCGCCTGGGGCACAGCCAGAGCGCGACCCCGTCGGTCACCTCGAGCGGGCGCGCCGCCGGGAGGCAGGCGGACGCGTGCTCCTCTGACGGCACGCAGGCCACGGCGCGCCTCCACCTGCCGGCCTGCTCCGCGCACCACAGCAGCGCCTCCCCGTTGAGCGTGGTGATGTCGGTGAAGTCGCGGCCGGCGAGGAAGTTGCCCTTCACGAAGCGGATCAGCCGCTCGACCTTGCCCTTGGCGAGGGGGTGGCGCGGCCTGCAGAGCCTGGTGCGGAAGCCGACGCACCCCATGAAGGCGGCGTAGTCGCGCTGCCAGACGGGCCTGCCGTCGAGGTCGCGCCCGGTCACGACCGACTTCATGTTGTCCGTGAGCACCTCGTCGGGGACGCCCATGGCCATGAAGGCGTGGAGCATCCCTATGAGCAGGTTCTCCTGCCGCGCGTTGGGGAAGAACTCCACGTAGAAGCTGCCGCAGTGGTGGCAGACCATCGCGAAGCACGCGATCCTGTACTCCGTGCCGCCCGGGCCGACGACCGTGACGAAGCCCCCAGCCCGTCTGATGCGCCTCGCCGGGCCCCGTCCTGAACCTCTGGCCGCGGCTCCCCTGTGGTGCCACGGCCCTCCGCTTTGCGGGGACGAGGTCCCTGTGGCCGGATATGTACACCTTCACGGCGGTGAGGCCGCCCTCGTAGCCCTGGCCGAGCAGCCGCTCGTAGATCACCTGCGAGTTGGTGACTCCCCTGCGGAGCTGGTCGTCGACGAGCCCGGTGTGCCCCGTGAGCACCGTCACCTCGGCCCTCCGGCCGCTGTTGCCGTGCGGGAGCGCCCTGAAGCCGTGCCTCCTGATCGTCCTGGCCCTCGACCTCGTGAGGCCCGTCCTGCGGCAGAACTCCGCCAGGTTGCACGCCTGGGGGTCGAACCCGTCGCCCGCCTCGGCGGCCATCTCCTCCAAGGCCCTGTCTATAATCTCCTGTAGGTCATCGCGTCTCTCGTTCACCTCTATAGTCCTCCTAACGCCGGCGCATTGGCAACACCAGGTTAGGGGTCGTGAGGGGGCGCGATGGCCGTTTTTCGTCGACTGGGATTGGCTAAATTGTTCCGACTATTTGTGGCTAAAGTCGCCCGGCGCTAACAGTGGAAGTCGCTGTCGAGGTAGAGCCTGCTGCCGCATGCACGGCCCGGCATGTCGAGGGAGCGCTTGGTGACGGTCAGCGAGCCGAACTTGTCTTCGCCGAGAGCTCCCCGAAGGTAGTCGATGCAGGCCTCGGCGCTGCCGAAGAGCTCGTCGCCGTAGCCGCCGCCCTCGCAGTCGCCGCTGTAGACGCAGCCGTCCGCCTCCAGGAAGAGCGCCTCCTCCCGCTCCTTGAGTGCCGCGAAGTCGCGCAAGAAGTCCCTGAAGCTCGGGATGGGCTCCATGTTCAGGCGCCCCGCCATGCCGCAGCCGGGCATGCTGTCGGCCAGCTCCAGCCAGGCTGTGCGCTTCTCCTCTAGCGTCGCGTATTGCGACCGGTAGACAAGGAAGGCCGCCTCCGGCTGCTGAACTCGTAGCCTATGCCCTCGAGGTACGAAGCGATGTCCTTGGAGTTGATGAACCGATAGATGTTCATGATGCAGCCACTCCCATCTCTTCCGTATCGCACGCTAGGCTTCGCGATTGTTCAATCAGCTCCCAGAGGGGCATCTCGCCCTTAAGGTAGTCGGACACGAATTTCAACATGCGGAGACGGCCGGTGAGCGGACCCCGATAGTACTCAAGGTTCAGATAGTTCCTCGAAGCGCCGCACAGGAAGAAACTAATAGACCCCTTGCTTCTGCAGACCTCGTACCCGAACGTGTTGGTTGACCATCCAGTCCAGTTCACGATGTTCGTGAGCACGGCGAGGTCCCGACCGACGACGTCCCACAGCGCGAGTTCCTTGCACGCCTTCCAGTCGAGGAGTGACCCGCCGGTCTCCTCGTCGGGCTTCCATGGAAGGGCGAAGCAGAACACGAACGGGTTGGGCACGTCTTCGGTGGGGTCGATGACGATGTCCCCTCTGATGAACGGTACGGGGATGCCCGGCGTGATGCTCTCCAGATTAGCCGGACGTCGCGCATCCATCATTCGCAGCACCTCGTAGTCTCCGCCGAGGACGGCGTATTCGATGGGCTCGTTGTGCGGTACTCCTCGCGCGTCATCAGGCCGGCCGCGACCTCGTCCATGTCCTGCCGCTTCTCGGAGGCGGTGTCCTGCACGATGGAGTCGCCGTATATCACGGACACGTCGCCCTCGTCGGGGAGTGCCTCGCCCATGTGACGCGCGCAGGCGAGAAGGGCGTGCGCGACGCCCGCGAGTGCCCCCTCCAGCGCGTTCTCGTTCTTGCGGACGTTGCGCATGAGGGCGCTGTTGTCGCTCGAGACCTCCGTGGCCGTCTTTCACGTATCCCACGTTGTCGAGGTCGAAGTAGTTCGTCCCCAGGCCCACGAGGTCGCCCAGCACCTGCAGAGCCAGGCGGAACGCCTTGCCCTGCGCCTCGGTGCGCAGCGCCGGCGCGAACTCCTGGATCGTGTCCTCGGTGCTCATGACCTTGCGGAACACGGTGCAGTCGCCCTTGCCAAAGGGGATGGGCACGCGCCTCCCGTCCTTCGTCCTCTCCTGGTCGAACATCACGTCGGAGAGAAAGACGCGCATCTTGCCCGCGTCGATCTCGTTTATGAGCGCGTCGTAGGCCAAGTCCACGCTCTGCACCGCGTCGACGGCGTCCGCGAACACGCTCTGCCCGTAGGGCGAGAAGTCCGCCCTCGTGTTCGGCACCGCCGGCCGCACGATGCCGAAGGTGGGGGGAGGCGCACCCCGTCGCCACGTCCGCGGCCACGCCCGGCACCGCCACCTCGCGCCCGTCGCCGTCGAAGCAGACGGTGCAGATCCTGTAGGCCCCGTCGTCGCCCACCACGTGCATCTGCAGCTGGTCGAGAGGGGCGCCGCGCGAGAAGCACCTCGTGACGAAGGCGCACTCCCGCACGCCCTCCGCGTCCCAGGACAGCGGCACCACCATGCGCGCGTCATAGTGCCGCACGCGCGCCAGGCGCCGCCCCACGTCCATCCACGCGGCAAACGCGCCCGTTCCCAGCCCGAACGCCCGCACCACGGTCTCCTGGGCACGTCCCCAGAATCCCGTGGCCGAGAGGAGCGATGCCAGCCAGTCCGTGCACGCCTGGCTCTCGCACGCCACCACGGTCCTCTCGTCCAGGAGGAGCGACCCCCACTCCCTGCACACCCGCATCGCCGGCATGATGGTCCGCCTATGAACCTGGTAGATCCTTCCGAAACCGTCCGTGTCCCGGTAGTCGTAGAACTCCCCAACGGCCCTCATCCAGCAGTCCCACTCGCGGATGTGAGGCTCCATGTCCTCCAGCGCCCTGGTCGAGTACCCCGCGCCCCTCAGGTACGCCCTCACGCACTCCGGCACCCAGTAACCCTCCGTCGCCTCCATGCTCATGCTGGCCTCCTTCAATCAAAGTGAGAAGAACGGCCCGATAATCCCAGCCCGTCACAGAGCGTCACACGCAACGGCAGGGAGAATACAGGACAAAGCAAGGGGATATAATCTTGTGAACAAAGGCCTGTGGAAAGGAATCGTTTGGCAAGATCCGAGACCCCGAGCGACAGAAGGATTGAGAGCATTGCCGTCGGTGCAGTGAGAAGCATCATCCTGAAGTGCGGCACGCTCTACCCGAACCTGGACGAGAACGACAAGAACATCCTCGTAGACGGCACCATTGAGGTCTACAGCTCGTCCAAGCAGACCAAGAAAAACCTCACCGGCGAGGTGACCGTCCAGGTGAAGGGCACAACGAGGAAGCTCCGGACCAACAAGAGGGGCTTCGTGAAGTACTCGATGGATGTGGTCGACCTCAGGCGCTTTCTCGACGTGTTCCACGGCGTCCTGCTCTTCTGCGTGGCGGTCGAGAAGGACGCACGGCCAGGGCAGGTCTACTACTCGGCGCTGCACCCCTACGAGCTCACAAGAATCCTCGATGGCACACGAGATGGCCAGAAGACGGCCTCGGTGCGCGTGAAGCCCTTCCCAGACGACCCGCGCGAAGCCAAACGATTAATCATTCAGTTCCACCGCGAGCACGAGTCGCAGCTCAACGCAGAGGTCACGGGCTACGGTTTCCTTGATGACAAGTTCGAGCTCCCTCCGGACATCACGTCCTTCACGTTCACGCCCCAGCTGTTCAGCGGGGAGAGCCCCATCTCGCTGGCAGGTCTGGGCGACGGGCCTTACGTCTACGGCACAACTAAGGACGGCCTCACGCGCGTCATCGGCAAGGTTGGCGACGTCAGCATGTTTGGCGTGGGGACAGAGCGCACGGTATCTGCTGGCGGCTTCGAGCTCACGACCATGGTGATGCTCGGCGACCAAAGAGAGGGAACACACATTGAGTTCGAGGGCGTGAGCATGACCCTCTCGGAAAGAGACAACAAGGTCTCGCTCACCTGGTCCATATCAGGAGACTTCCGGAGGCGCTACAACACGGCGCGGTTCGTCCAGGAGTTCCTGCAGTCGGGCACGTTCTCCATCGACGGCCACAGCTTCCTCCGTATCGAGCAGGAGAGAGAAGAAGATGAGACGCTCCGGCGGCTGGAGGAGACTGTCAATTCGTACAGACCATTCGTGGAGACGCTCGACGCGCTGGGGGTAACCGCTAAGTGGGACCCGGAGAAGATGACCCCCAAGGAGCTGAACGACCTGGGCTTCATGCACGCCATCTTCGTGGAGAAGAAGCCGCTGGAAGGCGTCGAACTCAAGTCGCCCGTCGTGAACTTCAACATCCAGGGAGCGCAGGTCTACGCCCTCGCGAGGAAGCGGGAAGAGGGCGGGTATGAGCTCATCGACATCCTCTCCGACAGGCTCGTCTTCGTCTTTGGCTACCCGGACCAAAAGGCCATAGACAAGAATCTTGGCTTCGACCCAGTACCTGCGCTCATGGCGCTGGGTGAGGAGGAGTTCGCGAAGGCGGTGAACCTAAAGCCAGACAAGTTCTCCGAGCAGCTTGACCGGTTCCCTGTTACGGCGGGAAACCAGACCCCTCTCAATCAGAAGGTGCTGGAGATGCTGTCGGCATATGACAAGGGCGCAAAGCAGCCCCAAGCCCTCCTTGCCTGCGCAGCCATCCTTGCCAGGAAGCTCTTCGAGTTCGATGCCGATTCCCAGATATACCTCCTCAACCTCATGCAGTCGCTCAAGAGAAGTCGAGAGCTTGATGATGGCGAGAAGGACCTACTCCGCAACCTTGTCATAGACGCCCACGAGAGATACGTGCAGGCGGCCGCCTATGCGCTCTTGGGCGATGACGACATGGCAAGGCGCTGTCTTGAGCGCTGTACGGAGGCCGAGAAGGCCCAGATAGAGAACTATCCAATCTCCCGCTTCTTCAGAGACGAGGGCATTGACTCATAGAGGGCACAGGCGATAAGAGCCTACGCCCCCCTCAGCACGTCGTCCATCACGGCGTAGCGCACCGCGTCGATGCTGTGGTCGTTCCCGTCCGGGATCTCGTCCACCCAGGTGCCGTCGCGGTCGCGCTCGAACTCCTTAAGCCGGAGCTCCTCGTAGGCGAGCGGGCACCGCACCGGGTCTATCACGATCTCCCTCAGCCCCGCCAGCCACTCGTACGAGAGCCTCCTCATGTTGCTCTTCCGTGCGGGGCGCACCCTCAGCCCCAGCTCGCGACGCCACACGACCATCGACGAGCGGATCATGCAGATCCTGGCGAACGAGCAGCGGATCTTCGACGCCTTCGCCGATAGGTCCGTTGCGGCCGAGCAAGTCGACCAGGCCTTCACCCGGGAGACTATGGACAAGATCGTGCGGGACGAGCTCAGGAAGTACGCCGGCGTGCGGTAGGAGGCATGCTCTGTCCGTGAGGAACTGGGCAGTATGCCGTGGCGACGAGTGACGGGGGTAGCGTCAATCGCAACAATCGATGGACTAGGACTCAAGCAGGAGTCCCAGCCCCCCGCTTGCTCCGTTCTGGTCTGTGCTTTTCTCCGAAGACCGCCTTGGGAAGAGATTAGTATTGCTAAGAGTCGCGCATGCTGCTGCCATGCCAGTCCAGCAGGCCCTTGCTATCGCTGGCGAGCTTCCTAATCTCTTCAGCGGTGAGTTTGCGCTAGTCTCCATCTAAAATGATCGTAACCTTTACCTCGGCTGGAATTTTCCTAGAGGCTATGCCTGCCCGGGACATAGCCGTGCAGTGTGATGACGTGATGCGAGGTGGGCATGGCTTGGGAGGCTACTTGGGAACTTGGGAAGTGCGACCTTCCAGAGTTCCCAAGTCTCCATGACGTCCAGCAAGCAATGGATTTGTTTTCCTCTCTTCGGAACCTTTAGCACAAGTCTTTCTGAGGATATAATTCCATCTACTTAGGAATTTTACTTGGGAACTTAGGAAGTTAGACCTTCCTGAGTTCCCAAGTATGTAGGGGAGGCTGCATGTACATTACTAGTGACGAGGGACTTGCCGCCGCAGTGAATCGCATGAGGAAGGCTGGTACCGACCTTGCCGAGTACGAGGTTAAGTCCGCCATGGGCGGCTTCCCGAAGAGCATCCCCGACACGATATCGGCATTCGCAAACACCTGCGGTGGCACCATAGTGCTCGGCATCTCGGAGAAAGAGGAGTTTGCACCCGTCCCTGGCTGTGACGCGAAGGCGCTGCAGTCGAAGCTTGCACAGGCGGCACGCGAACTCGTCGAGCCGCCGCAGGCCATCGACATCCTGGTGCTGCAGCTCGAGGGCATCCCAGTCGTGGTAGCGAACGTGCGAGAAGCCCCAGTCCGTGAGAAGCCCTGCTACGTGAGGAAGCTCGGGCAGATGAGCGGGTCTTTCATCAGGACGGGTGATGGGGACCACAGGATGTCCCTCTATGAGATAGACCGCTTCATAGAGAACCAGCACCGCTCTGCGCGTAACGACGCTGAAGTGGTTCCCGACGCCACACTCTCCGACCTTGACGGAGAGCTGCTGGAAGGCTGGCTCGCCCACGTGCGATCTACGACGCTTGACAGGTCCGGAGCGGTCGATGACGAGGAGCTCATGGCGAATCGTCGAGTCGCCGCCATCGATGGCAGAGGCACCCTGCGTCCTACAGTTGCGGGCATCATGGCACTCGGGAAATACCCGCAAAAGTTCTTCCCTCGGCTGGACGTGGTATTCACCAGGTATCCCAGCCCACGGAAGGGCGAGATAGACGAGGTGGGGAGGCGCTTCGTAGACTCGGCCAACGTTGACGGGCCCATACCCCAGATGGTAGTGGAGACCGTGAGAGCGGTGTCGCGAAACATGAAGCACGGAGCAATTGTAAGGGGTGCCCTGCGCGAGAACGTTCCGGACTACCCCTTGCCTGCCGTGCGAGAAGCGGTGGCGAACGCGCTCATGCACCGCGACTACTCAATCGACGGTCAGGGCACGCCCGTGCTCGTGGACATGTATCCAGACCGTCTGGAGGTATCTAATCCGGGCGGGCTCTTCGGGTCGCTAACGTTGGACCGGTTGGGCAAAAAGGGCGGTACTGCATCGAGAAATCAATTCCTCGCTCGCATCTTGGAAGACGTTCCTTACACCGACTACGACGGCAGTACGGGCCGCGTTGTCGAGAACCGCGGTTCGGGAATCCCAACAATCAACCGCGAGCTCGCCGATGCGCTCATGGACAGCCCCATCCTGCGCAGCACGCTCGACGAGTTCGACATCACCTTCAGACACAGGAGGATGACCGAGGCAGAGGGCGCGGGATACTCCAGAGGTAACGTTGAGGAGGCGGTGCTCGCCTACTTTACCGAGCATGAGAGCGCCAGCACCTCCGAGGTCGCCAAGGCATCCGGCATGTCGACCAAGACGGCGCTGCGATACATTAAAGCATTGCTCGACGAGGGCTTGCTGGAGCCCATCGGGACTAAGAACAGCCCGAAGAGGCGTTATCGCCTAAGCTGACAGCGCGGCAAGTCGACCAGACCTTTAGTCGGGAGACTATGGACCAGATCGTGCGCGATGAGCTCAGGAAGTACGCCAGTACGCGGCAGGGGAGGACTGCTCGCATCGCAACGTCCCTAGTGCCTCTCGCCCACGCCAGCCTCCGCATAGAATGAAGCGGGAGAAGCATCCGCCCTGCCGCAACTCCGCAGCGCTTTAGAATGTGGGGGCGCGTGAAGTCAATAAAGCGGGGCGTCGGAAGATGGTCCATTGCTTCTTCGTGACGGGGACAGCAAGTACGTGGCCGAGAAGATTGCCGGGGCCTTGGGTGACGAGGCGCGGAGCATCCAGGAGTGTGACGGGCATCTTTCTCGGCCGGACGTTATCGGCTTCGTCACGCCGACCTACGTCTGGGGCCTTCCCGAGACAGTGATACGGTTATTCTCGGCGCTCGTGGCGGAGCAGCCCGGGTACGCCTTCTTCGTCGTCACCTACGGCACCACTCCGGGTTCACGGACGAGCAGGAGAGGAAACTGCTGGGCGAACGAGGCCTCCCCCTGGATGCGCTCTTCAGCGTGAGGATGCCGGACAACTGGACGCCCACCTTTGACCTCTCAGACCCGTACAAGGTCGCCGAGACCAACCGCAAGGCCGACGAGGAGGTCTCCGAGATCGTCGGGCGGATTGAGCGGCGTGAGTACGGCAACTTCGCAAGGCGCGCCGTGCCCTACTTCACATTGCGAGTTGTCCTTTCCGAGTACGAGAAGATGCGTAAGACGTCCCACTTCACGCTGGACGACACCTGCATAGGCTGTGGGCTCTGCGCAAGGAAGTGCCCCGACCAGGTCCATCGAGATGAGGGATGGACGGCCCGTCTGGGTGAAGGAGCGCTGCATCATGTGCCTGGGCTGCCTGCACCGCTGCCCCAAGTTCGCCATCCAATACGACGGCAGGACCCGCGAGCACGGCCAGTACCGGCACCCGGGAACGAGGGTTTGATTCGGGGCGACTGACCGTGCTGGAATGACCTCAGGGGGTACGCCGGCGCGCGGTAGGAGGGCTTGTCTATTGTTCTGCACGTCCTCCGCTAGGATATGATGTACCAGCACCGCATATAGCATCTGGGAGTCCTATGCTCCAGCAGCGGCAACTGCCGAGCTTTTGCCGGACGCCCTGATATCGGTCGTACTCGTGCGAGGTGGCGCCATGACGCTCAGGAACAAGCTCGACATCACCGATGAGATAGAGCTCGCCCATGAGGAGGAGCGCATGTCGAAGCTGGCCGCTCTCGCCCTCTACCGCGATGGGACGCTGGACACACTTGTTCCAGGCACCTTCTCTGCGCTCAAGGCCATCCATGTGGCCCTTTTTGGTGGTATCTACAACTTTGCGGGTAGGGTCCGCACGGTGAACCTAGCGAAGGGCAACTTCCGATTTGCCTCTGCGCTCTATCTTGAGTCTGCCATCAGGTCAATCGAGGCTATGCCGCAAGGCAACTTTGACCAGATTGTTGAGAAGTACGTCGAGATGAACATTGCCCACCCCTTCCGCGAGGGCAACGGGCGCTCGGGGCGCATATGGCTTGACCACATGTTCCGTTGCGAGCTTGACCGCACGGTCGACTGGAGTCGCATTGGGCGCGAAGACTACCTGCTCGCAATGGAGCGCAGTCCCGTGCGCGACCTCGAGATCAAGGCGCTTCTCGGGCAGGCGCTCTCGGACGACATGCACAGCGTCGCGCTTCTCGCGCGCAGCGTCGACGCCTCATACGCCTACGAGGGCTACGATGCCTATCGAGCCGAGGACTTGGGCCCAAGTGGTGCCTCGGATACCGCGCGTTGAGGCCGGATCCTCGTGACGTCTTGTAAGCCGTCCTCGACTGGGCGTTTTTTCTCGTCTTCCGGCATCCTCTCTGCTCAATAGTGCGCGCGAAAATGATTGGTTACTACCAGCTTCCTGGGAAAACGCCGCCACAACGACCTCGCGATTGATCGTGCGCGCATCCTGTCGAAGGCGGAAGCGGGCGACCGCCCATCTCCCTCCTACACCACGGATGCGCGCGCGATCTGACTCTGTCGGGCGAGGTGTGGAAATGGGCCTCTCGTATTGCGCGGTAATCTCGCCTGTTGTAGGTCCTACTCGCCCAGGTCAAGCCACTGACGTGCGTCGAACCCGCGCTTTCGTAGGGCGCTGCACAGGTAGTCGATGCGCAAGGGCGTCACCTCGATCAGGTGAAGCCGCGTGCGCATGCGCTCGAGCGACTCGCCGGTGAGTCCCCTCGCCTCCGCCGCTCGCCCGTACTCCTCTCGCATGGGGTCGACAATCTCTGCGGTACCCGTGACCTGCACACTCTCGAGCTTTCCAAAGTCGCACGAGGGGTTGAATACAGAAAGGCACACGCTTCGATTCTCCTTCAGGGCGTGGAACTTGAGGCCACCCTCGGAGAAGATCCAGAACCTTCCGTTTCGGTACGAGTATTCGAGTGGGGTGCAGCGGACGAGGTCGCTCGATGCCGTTGCCAGGGCGCAGACATCGTGCGTGCCGAGAAACGCGTCAATTGCCTGTCGCAGCTCCTCTTCGGGCATGCGGGCGGAAGCGGACTCTCGCTTTGTCCAGTAGCGTGCCGCCTCGTCAAACTCCTCTGGTGTCATTGCCAGCCCCTTCCATCGCTGTCCTCCGGTTTCGGACGGGCGTCTCGCGCCAGCCCGATGCGTCTATTCCGTCCCATGGTATGCGTCTCGTATCCCCGTCGTACGTTTCGGGAGGGCAGGGGAGAGAGACCCCACAACGTAGGGCGGGACGCACCCATCTGGGACGTCCCGCCCTCTCCTCGTTCGTTCGCTTGCCTACTTGCTTGCCTAGATGTAGAGGTCCATGTCCAGGCTGGTGGCGGCATAGAAGCCGTCACGGATGGCATCGCCGATCTTGCCAAGGCGACGGACGTCTCCCACCACACGGGTCTTATCGTGGTAGCGCGCGTCGATGGCGTCGGCGAGCGTGGTGTCGGGGCGCATGCCGAAGGCGTCGATCACGCAATCCGCGTCCAGGTGCTCGCGAGAGCCGTCGGCGAGCTCGACCGTCACGCCCGTAGCGTCAATGGAGACGACCTTGTTGGAGGTCCGGAGCTCCACCCCACCCTCCTGGAGGCGCCGCATGAGCGTGATCTTGTTGATGAAGAAGACGTCCTTGCCGCACTCGGGCAGCATCTCTACCACGGTCACCCTCTTGCCGAGGTCGGCGGTAAGCTCGAGGGCGCAGTCGAGCCCGGAGGCTCCACCGCCGCAGACGACGACCCTCTCGCCGGTCGCGCGGCTCGTCTCGCGCTCGAAGTCGAGCACGGGGACCACGTTGGCGCCGTCGAGGCCGGGGATCTTGGGGGCAATGGGCTTTGCTCCGGTGCCGACGACGATTGCGTCGGCGGACTCCAGCAGCGGGTCGTCCGCGCTGACCGCGTGATTGAGCCTCACATTCACCTTGTACTTGTCGAGCTGCACCCTGTACCACTCGACCAGCTTGCGGATGTTGAGCTTGAAGGAGGCGCTGCTGATGTCCCCGGCGGTGCCCCCCAGGTGGTCGCGTGCCTCGAGGAGCGTGACGCGATGCCCCTCGATGGCGGCAACGCGTGCCGCCTCCATCCCCGCGACGCCGCCGCCCACGACCACGACGTCCTTGGGAGAGTTGGTGCGTGCGACCCTGAAGCGTACCTCCTCCATCGCGGAGGGGTTAACGGCGCAGCTGAGCTTGGTGTGGCTGTTCCAGATGCGGCCGATGCAGTACTCGTTGCAGCGCAGGCAGGGCCTCACGTCCTCGGGATGGCCCTGCTGCAGCTTGACGGGCAGGTAGGGGTCGGCGATGAGCGCGCGGCCAAAGTTCACGAAGTCGACCGTGCCGCTCTCGACGAGCTTGGTCGCGTCATCCGGGTTGAGGGTGCCTGCCGTGAAGAGGGGAACGCTCACCGCCTTGCGCGCGGCGTCGCAGACGTAGCTCATGCAGCTCTCTCCCAGGTAGCTGGGAGGGAAGATATAGTCGAGCGACTCGTAGCAGCCTGCGTCCACGTCGAAGGCGTCCACGCCCTCGCGCTCCAGGATCTTGAGCAGGGCGACGGAGTCCTCGATGGTGCGGCCACCGGGGAAGCGGTGGTCGAGCGAGATGCGGAAGATGACGGGCAGGGCATCGCCCACCGTGTCCTTGATTGCGTGGACGATCTCGACCGGGAAGCGGGCGAAGCCCTCCGGGGTGCCGCCATACTCGTCGGTACGGTGGTTCCATACCGGGCTCATGAACTGGTCGATGAGGTAGCCTGCGTGGGCGTGTACCTCGATTGCGTCGTAGCCCGCGTCACGTGCGACGCCCGCCGCAAAGCGGAAGCCATCCATGATGCCGGCAATCTCGTCCTTGGTGAGCGCGTGGCACTTGACGCTCGGGTCAAAGACCGAGGGCGTGTCGGACGACGAGATCGGCGGGTTGCCAAAGGTGTCCGGGAACGCGTTGCGGCCCGTGCCGGGACTTATCTGGCACACGATCTTTGCACCGTAGCGATGGACTCCGTCGCAGACGGACGTGAGCGAGGGCAGAACGGTGAAGGAGTCAAGGTAGCCCTCCATCGAGCCCTGGGCGACCTTCGCGTTGAGCATCTGGCAGCCCATGAAGATGACGCCGGTGCCGCCCTTGGCTCGCTCGATGAAGTAGTCGACCTCCTGCTCGTCCTTCCTCCCGTTGGTGAAGGCGGAGTTGGTGCCCATCGGGCTCATGCCGATGCGGTTCTTGACCCGCATCCTGCCGACGGAAAACGGAGTGAACAGTGCGCTGTGGTCCATGCTTTCCCCTCTCTTCGGGATCTCGCGACCTTGTGGTGCGACTTGGCGCTGACATGATGACGACGTTGTCCCATCGTCAGATGGCTTGTCCCCTGCCTGCCCTGGCGTGCGACGGCATGCAACCTTCGTCCCACTCGGCGCATCGGTGTATGACTATAGTAAGGGAAAACCTTACCCAAGTAAGTTCAGGATGCTGATATTCTCTTGCCGGCACACGCGACGTCGTGGTCGTTCGCACATAATCGTGGGGGCGGCATGGTCGTGGCGACTGCGGCGCGCTCATGCGAGCCCTTCTCACTGCGTTGGAACGACGCTGGTGCGAAGCTGTTGGTTGGTAATCGTCTGAGCTTTGGAGGGGCATTGGACAGGCAGCAAATCCAAGAGACTGCGCTCTCGCTCTTCAAGGAGCGTGGGTACTCCAACGTCACGGTCCAGGACGTCTGCGACGCCTGTGGCATCAGCAAGCCGACCTTCTACAGTCGCTTCCACTCCAAGGACGACATCATCGTCAACCTCTACGATGGCGTGTCCGAGCGCCTTGGGGACCAGCTTGGAGAGCTCATTGGAACGACGAGCGCGTGGGAACAGCTGCTCATCTGCTATGACACCATAGCCGACGAGACCGAGGGCGCTGGCGAGGAGCTCATGCGCCGCATGCTCATCACCAATCTTCGCGAGGACCACCACAGCCTGGACGAGCGGCCCTATCTTAGCCGCACCATGACCTCGATCATCGAGCGTGGTCAGGCCAGTGGGGAGTTTGGCAACCCTTCCGACGCCAGGCAGCTCCGCGAGGCGACGGACCGTATGTTCACGGGCTACTTCTGCTACTGGTGCATCAGCCGTGGGTCGCTCGATTGGCGCGTTGCCTTTAGGAAGAGCCTCGCCGCGGTTCTCGGCGTGCGCGGCGTGGGCCCGGGGGGAGCGCAGGACTGAGGGTCCTGCCCTTCGATCGCAGTGCTTGCCTCCTTGCGTATGCCGCCAGACAGCGCACCGGGCTGCACGGGCATGGTCATCTCGCGTCCGGGCGCGTTGGCAGCTCGTTCGCGGAACGGTCACCGCGCCCCACTCAAGCGTATCCGATAATCCCATCGGATGAATCACCCTCACCCCACGCCTGTCGCGCGATCGCCTTGGTCCGCGGTGCGAGCAAGCCCCGCTGGCGTTGACGCCACCTTGGACACCTCCGGCAACCAGTACATGATGGTCAACGCCATCCGCAGCCTCAAGTTCCACGGGACCTTCCTGCCGGTCGCGGCGGCCGGCTGCATCGACCACTTCGACGTGGGTGGCGACATCATGATGCCCATGCGCACTCCGGAGTGGTTTCCCGTGAAGTCTAAGAAGGGGAAGAGGCCGTCACTCCTCTTTCTTCCCGGAGCCTCATCGAGGTGAGTCCCGTGCGGACCTGGCTCCTGGCATTAGCAATCGACCCATGGCGGCAACTCGCCCGCGGGATGTGCCTGCGCGGGGAGTCTTCTGCCACCAGCAGGGAGCGGCTATAGATCTCCAGGCCGTCTATCCGCCCAAGCGCCGGGACGACTCTCTCGCCCGACGGTCGCCCGGCCTCCCGGGGCGCACGCGCGAGCGAGCTCCTGCCGGTCGGAGCCTAAGGACGGGGATAGCCGGAGGGCAAACGCGGCGAGAGCGCCCCCCGGAACAGCTGCTACCCGCCGCGCCCCTGCCGTGCACGTCCGGTGGAGGCGGGCATCGTCAACGGTCGGATCATGGCAGCCAGGTCCCGATGTGAGCGAACCCCCCTGCCCCCGAGCTGAGGGCAGTCCCCCGTTCGACCAGTCGGCGGACCATCGGTCCCCGGCCTTGGCGAGAGACGCCCGACATGAGCGCTCAAGTCTGGCTTCCCCTGCCATTTGGGCCTGAGGCGGCGGCGGGATGGCAAGGAACTCCCGAGGTGTGCGCGCACATCGGGAGACCTCTGCAATCGAGGTTGCGGCTGCGGCGACCGTCGGGCATGCCGCCTGGGCAGACGCCGGGCCGTCTCGGCCCGTCGCCGACGGCCCGCCCTCCAGGCCGCCCGCGTCGGGCTCCCGCCGCCACCCCGCCCGCCGTCCAGGGGAGCGCGCCCCCTGCCGACTCTCAAATTGTATGATTACGAGTAGTATGAACGTAATCATACAAAGAACTCCAAGCGGGGAGGGGAAAGGCCATGTTTGTCGGTCGTGAAAACGAGCTTGCCGAGCTCGAGCGCCTGTACAAAAAGGGCGGATTTCAGATGGTCGTTCTCTACGGCCGGCGACGGGTTGGCAAGACGGCTCTAACGATGCGGTTTACCCAAGGCAAGCCTACGCTCTCCTTTACTGCGAAGGTCCAGAGTGACTCTATGAACCTCGCGGATTTCTCGCTCGCAATATACGGGCACTTTGGCCTCCCACGTGGCGTTGGCTCGTTTGACACGTGGGAGGATGCCCTGCGGTTCGTGGCGAGCGAAGTGGGAGACCAGCATCTGGTAGTGGTATTCGACGAGTTCCCCTATGCCGCCCAGAGGAATACGGGTCTCGTTTCCACGCTTCAGATCGCCTGTGATAGGTACTTTTCCGCGACGAACGTATTCATGATTCTTACCGGAAGCAACCAGGGGTTCATGGAAGAGGAGGTTCTGGGGTCTCGGGGGGTCCAAAGGAGTCTGGGCGAGAAGAACCCGTTGTTTGGTCGCCGTACGGCACAGATTCACCTTGCGCCATTTGGCTATCGCGAGGCGGCGCTCATGCTTCCAGGGGTGAGCCGCGATGACCTAGTTCGGTACTACGCAACGTTTGGTGGGACTCCGTACTATCTGTCGATGGTCGACCCTGGGGAGAACTTCTCCACCAATGTCGAGGAGTTGTTCTTTCGCAAGGAGGGCCTGCTCTACGAGGAGCCGCTCATGCTCCTGAGGCAAGAGCTGCGGGAGCCCGCAATCTATAGCTCCATCTTGGACGCGATTGCCTCCGGGGCAAACAAGCCGCAGCTAATTGCCGATCGAATAGGTGAGGAGCGGTCTTCCTTGACCAAATATCTGAGGACGCTCGTCGCGATGCGGCTCGTGGAGAAGCGCGTCCCGTTTGGGGAGAGTAGGGAGAGGTCGCGAAGGGGTATCTACCGAATCAGCGAGCCCGCGTTCTCCTTCTGGTATCGCTTTGTACAGCCGGAGCTTGACTCAATCGAGATGGATGCAGGGGAGCTGGTCGCCCGCGACCTCCTGGGAAGCAGTGACATTCCCACCTACGTCGGACACTGGTTTGAGGAGATATGCTTGCAATGGGTGGTCGCAGAGGCAAAAGCAGGTGCTCTGCCGTTGCGGCCCGTTCATTTTGGGTCTTGGTGGGGGACTGACCCCTCGGCTCATGAACAGACTGACATAGACGTCGTTGCCGCGAGCGAACGCAGGGGCGAGCTGTTGGTGGGGGAGTGCAAGTGGCGCAATCGGTTCGACGTCCGACAAGTGGCAAAGGACCTCTCTCACCGTGCGGAGCTGCTGGGGGCGTATGACTCCACGACCTATGCAATCTTCTCGCGCAATCACTTGGATAACGAGCTCAAGAGAGAGATGGGAGAGGGTTGGTTATTCGTGGACGCCGAGAGGCTGTACGAGTGATGCTCGTCGAACGGTAATCGTCGTCCCACTGCCGCCCTCGTTGCTTGAAGTACGTGACGTCAATCGCGTCAGCGTTGGACGCTCCTTGTTCCTCGTGGTCTATGAGGGTGGAGACAGTCAGCCTTACCGCTGTCCGGGTGTTCTGCCGGGTTCAGCGGTGAGGGAGTGGAATCAGCAACCGACCCATGACGGCAACTCGCCCGCGGGGAGTGCCCACGCGGGGAGCCTTCTGCCACCAGCAGAGAGCGGCTATAGATCGTCAGGCCGTCCACCCGCCCAAGCGCCGGGACGATTCTCTCGCCCGACGGCCGCCCGGCCTCCCGGAGCGCACGCGCGAGCGAGCTCCTGCCGGGGGAGCGCGTGTCGGCGAAGCAAGCCCATGCCGGAGACCTCGTCCCGCGCGTACGCGCGGGACGCGCTTGCTGCCGGTGGGAGGGGTTGGGGGGAGATCGGGCGGCACTTCTCCCCTGCAGACATCGCGAGACGGGAGGGGGACTTCAAGCACCTCCGCTACACGCCGTTGACCACGAACTGGGGCCGGCGCCCGTCGAGCACGTCCTGGAAGCTCTCCCACACCATGCGGTGCGCGCGTCGAAAGCACCCCGCGGAGTTGCCCCCGATGTGCGGCGACAGGACCACGTGGCGCATAGCCTGGGGAGAGAGGCGCAGCACGGGGTTGTCGCAGGTCACCGGCTCGGGCGCCAGGGTGTCGATCCCGGCGCCGGCGAGGTGGCCGGACTCCAGTGCGGCCGCGAGCGCGTGGTTGTCCACCAGCTCTCCGCGGGCGGTGTTCACCAGGATGGAGCCCTCGGGCATGAGGGAGAGGAACCTCTCGCCTGCCATTCCGCGCGTCTGGTCGGTGACCGCCACGTGCAGGGAGACGATGTCGCTCTGTGCCAGCAGCTCGTCCAGCGGCAGGTAGCGGACCCCGAGCTCCCGCTCCGTCCCCTCGTCGCGCCGATGTCGCGACCAGTAGGCGACCTCGCAGCCAAACGGTTGCAGGTGCCGTGCGACCTGGGTTCCGATGTCGCCAAGCCCCACGAGTCCCACGCGGCAGTCCGCGAGCTCGCGGTAGCCTCGCAGCATCATCTGTTCCTTCACCTGCATCTGCCGGCCGTCCCTCACGGCGGCGTCGCAGAATGCGGCATCGCGCAGGGCTGCGAGCATGAGCATCACGGTCTGCTCCGCCACCGCACTCGCGTTTGCACCCTTGCAGTTGCAGACGGGAATCCCGCGCCGCGCGGCTGCCTCGACGTCGATTGCGTTGTAGGCAACGCCCTCGGAGTGGATCAGGCGAAGTCCGGCATCCGCCAGCGCATCGATGACCGACGCCCGCACGGGCACAATCGCGTCGACGGACATGAACTCGCAGCCGCGTCCCCGCCCAACGACCTCGTCCTCGGATGCGTCGCGCGCCACAAAGACCTTCTCGCTCTCCATCGCAACCGGAACATCCGTCGGCAGGTAGCGCAGGTAGCGCTCCCGTCCGCCCACAAGTAGCACCCTCGTTGGCATGCGTCCTCCCATCGCCGTCGCCTGAGGGGATTCTAGCCGCTCGGTCGTGTCTGGAAATACGTGCGCGAGTCTCCCGCCACCTCCCGGAAACAGGGTAGAGGAGCCACGCCACGGGCAGCGACGGGGTAGCAATCTGCTAGCAAAATAGTTTGTAATAGCTTGTTTTAATATGTTAAACTCTTCTCTATGAGAGTCAGGGAATGGGCCGAACGAGAGGGTCTCAACGAACAGACGGTGTGGAAGTGGTGCCGTGAGGGCAAGATGCCGGTGCCCGTCGAGAAGACGCAGACCGGCGTCTGGCTCGTGCATGACCCGAAGTACGAGGTGCCGCCCGAGGCCCCAGCCCCCGGGCGCACCGTCTGCTACGCCAGGGTGAGCTCGGGCGACCAGAGGGCGGACCTGCAAAGGCAGGCCGACCGCCTCAGGGCCTTTGCCGTCTCCATGGGAGCCGAGGAGCCCGAGGTGGTCTCGGAGGTCGGAAGCGGCATGAGCGACCGGCGGCGCAAGCTCAGCCGCCTCCTCGCGGACCCCTCCGTCACCACCATCGTCGTGGAGCATCGCGACCGCCTCGCCCGCATGAACGCGGGACTCATCGAGAGCGCGCTCGCGGCCCAGGGGCGTCGCGTCATCGTGGTGGACGACGCGAAGCTCGACGACGACCTCGTGCGCGACATGACCGAGGTGCTGACCTCCTTCTGCGCGAGGCTCTACGGGAGGCGTGCCGCCAGGCACCGCGCCGAGCGTGCCCTCGAGGCGGCGAGCCACGATGATTGAGGCCGTCAAGGTCGCGCTCGACCCCACCCCCAGGCAGGTACGCATGCTCCTGTCGCATGCGGGCGCCGCCCGCTTTGCCTACAACGCAGGACTTGCCCACGTCAAGGGGCAGCTCGAGGCAGGGGAAAGGCCCGACCTCTCGCACTACGCCCTCCGCCGTTGGTGGAACGCCAACAAGGACGCCCTCGCCCCCTGGTGGGCGGAAAACTCCAAGGAGGCCTACTCCTACGGCCTCGAGTGCCTGTCCCGTGCGCTCAAGGCATTCTTTGACGCCAGGCGAGGCAGGCGCAGGGGGAGGGCCGTCGGCTTCCCCAGGTTCAAGGGCAAGGCGAAGGCCACGCCCAGGTTCGCCTATACGACCGGCTCGTTCGGCCTCATCTCCGACGACCCCAAGGCCCTCAGGCTGCCAAGGATAGGGCGCATCCACTGCATGGAGGACGTGGCGCGACGGGTCGGTGGCGCCCACGTGACGCGGATGACCGTCTCCTGCCGTGCGGGCCGCTGGTCCGCCTCGCTCACGGTCGAGCGGCCGGATGTGGCTCCCCCACAGCCGAAGGGTCCCTCGGTGGGGGTTGACCTCGGCATCGCCCATCTCGCCACGCTCTCCGACGGCACCGTGGTCGAGAACCAGAGGAGCTATCAGAGGGGCCTCGATCGGCTGCGCAAGGCCCAGCGCGACCTCTCGCGCAGGCAGAGGGGGTCAAGGCGTCGCGCCAGGGCAAGGCGCCGCGTCCAGCGCATCCATGCCCGCGTCGCCAACCAGCGCCGCGACAACCTCGAGAAGCTCACGACACGTCTCGCCAGGGGCTACTCGGAGATCTCGGTCGAGGACCTGTGCGTGGCGGGCATGGTGGCAAACCACAACCTCGCCCAGGCCATCGAGGACGCATCGTTCGGGGAGTTCCGCCGCGAGCTCGAGTACAAGTGCGCGAGGGCCGGCGTCGCCCTGCATGTGGTGGACCGCTTCTATCCGTCCAGCAAGACGTGCTCGGCATGCGGGGCAGTGAAAGCCAAGCTGCCCCTCTCCGTGCGCACGTACCGCTGCGACGTCTGCGGCCTCGCCATCGACCGCGACCTCAACGCCGCGATCAACATCATGGTCGCCGGGAGTGCCCCGGAGACCCTAAACGCGCGTGGAGGGGACGTGAGACCGGAGGGCCCTGTGGTCCCGAGGCAGTCCCCGGCGAAGCGTGAACCGGGCGGGCACGGAGGTGCCGCAAGACCCGGAGCTGGCGGAGGCAACCCCGCCATGCAAACTAGAACAAGCTAGTTTGCAACGGCTACCATGGGTGCATCCGACGGCCTTGGGGAAAGGGGACTTGCCATGCGCAACGATATCGACGGCGAGGTCGCACTGGTCACGGGTGCGGGTTCGGGCATCGGGCGGGCAATCGCGGTGCGACTCGCGGAGCTGGGCTGCGACATTGTGCTCGTGGGGAGGAATGCCGCGAAGTTACAGGAAACTGCCGCGATGGTTGCGGAGAAGGGGAGGACCGCTCATCCCATGCCCTGCGACCTCACGGACGCAGAGGCGATCGTCGCCCTCGTGCAAGATGTGCGCGAGACCATCGGTCGTCTGGACGTCCTGGTGAACGATGCGGGGGTCATGGTCCGCAAGAGCCTGGAGGAGACCACGACCGACGAGCTCGACGCCATCCTGGCAACCAACGTGCGCGCTCCCTACATCCTGTGCCGCGAGTGCCTCCCCCTGCTGCGCGAGTCGTCGGCGGCGGAGGTCGTGAACGTGTGCTCGGTCGTCGCACACGAGGGCTATCCCATGCAGTCCGCCTACGCCGCGAGCAAGCATGCGCTCCTCGGCATGAGCAAGTCGCTGGCAAACGAGGTATACGAGCAGGGCATTCGCGTCCATGTGGTCTCGCCCGGCGGCGTGCGAACGGCAATGGTGGGAGAGGCCCGACCCGACCTGGCGAGCGTGCCAATGATCGAGCCCGACGACATGGCGGACGCCGTGGAGTACCTGCTCACGCACCGGACCGATGCCGTGGTGGACGAGATTCGCATCCACCGCTCGACCAAGGCACCGTTCTAGCGGGAGGAGGGTTTTGCCCCTCGGATGCTTCGGGGTCCCGGCGCCCGTGCGAAGTGACGTGTGAGATGCTTAATCTCGCTGGTGAGAGTGATGCCGAAAAGGGGAGAAAACAGGCCGGCCCCGGGAGGATTCAGCGAGGGGCCGCGCCCTTCTCACCTGCCTCGACGTGCCGTTCGCAAATAAGTTGTAGGGCCATAGCGGAGCAAATGCGTTCAAACTTGGACTCCTGCCATAATGAGTGTTCAATAACACGCACGGAGGGAGTCCTTTGGCAGACTACATCCTCATGGCCGAGTCCGGATCCGACATCCACCAGGAGACCGCCCGGCGTCACGGCATCGTCGTGGTTCCCATGCACGTGAACTTTGGCGACCAGTCGCGCGACGACGACAGCTTTCCTCCCGAAGAGCTCTACGAGAGCTACAAGGCCACGGGCAAGCTGCCCCAGACCGCCGGCTGTTCGCCGCAGGACTTTACGGTGGCCTTCGACCGCGTGCACGCTGCCTACCCCACGGCGAAGATCCTCTACTTGGCCTACTCTGCTGCGACCACCATCTCGTTCCGCAGCGCGCACCTGGCTGCCGAGGGCAGGGACTATGTCATGATGATCGACACCAAGGCGGTGTCGTCCGCCCAGCGTCTGGTCGTGACCAACGTCGCGCGCATGCTCGAGGTTGACCCTGACGCCACCGAGCAGCAGATCGTCGACTTCGTGGACGACCAGGTGAGGCGCATTCGCTTTGCCTTCGTTCCTGGCGACCTCGACTACCTGCGCGCTGGCGGCAGGCTCTCCAACGCCGCCTTTTTGGGAGCAACGCTGTTGCGCATTAAGCCTACGGTCGAGGTAATCGATGGCAAGCTCGTCGCTACCAAGAAGCGCCGCGGCGCCATGGTAAAGTGTGTGGGCCAGCTGGTGGAGGACTTCGTCACGCGCGAACCCATGGACCTCTCGCGCGTCAATCTCACGTATACCTCGGGCAACGCGCCTGATCCGCTGATGCGTGCGGTCGTTGAGAAGATTCTCTTGGACCACGGAGCGCAGGAGATCGAGTGGGTCAAGTCCGGCTGCGTCATCGCCAGCCACTCCGGCCCGGGCTCGTTTGGCATCGCGGCGCTGGCGGCGAGGTAGCGGGTCACAGCCTTCCCCGTGGTTCGGCCTGGAAAAGCCATACGCCCCTGTCGTTCGGCGTTGCCGGCAGTTTCTCCGATCCAGGGGCGTGGTTGTTCGTCGGAGGTTCCCGCAAACGGTGCCCCGCCAAAGTGCCCTGGCATGCCCGCGGGGTGCGGGCGACCCAAAGCTGCCGTCGACGCGTCTCAGTCCGTCTCCTCTCCGCTCGTTGGGGAACAAGGACGGGTGAGAGGGTCTCTCCCCAACGCGGCACATCCCAAGCCAGGCGAGAGATATCCTCTCCCGGCTTGAGGGGGAACGGCATGGCGCAAGGCTCGGGCAAGGCAGACGGCAACGTGGGACGGCGTGTGCGCCCCGTTGCCCATGCGTTCGCGACGCTGAGGCGCCGCCTGAGGAACCTCCTTAACATCCGTGAGGGACGCGCCTCGTACCTGGTCATACGTCGCCGTTTTGTGAACGGCGCCCGCCTGGACGGCACCCACCTGTGCATCCTGGTGGTGGCCATGCTCATCGCCTGCATCGGGCTCAACACCAACTCGACCGAGGCCATCGTGGGCGCCATGCTCATATGCCCGCTCATGAACTCGGTCCTTGCCATCTCGTACGGGGTGGCGACTGCGGACCGCAGGGTCTTTCGCACCGCGCTGGAGGGCCTTCTGGTGCAGGTGGCGTTCTGCCTGGTCACGTCCACCATCTACTTTAGGCTCACGCCGTTGGTGGTCGAGACGAGCCAGATCCTGGATAAGTCCACGCCCACGGTGTGGGACCTTATGATCGCCCTTGCCGGCGGCTTTGCGGGTGGGCTCGGCAACTCCCGTCGCCAGGAGCCGGCGACCATCATCTCTGGCGTGGCGGTGGCGACCGCGCTGATGCCGCCGCTCTGCGCTGCGGGCTACGGGATCGCAGTGGGCAGCTTGACGCGCTTCCTGGGCGCAACCTACGAGTTCGCCATCAACGTGGTGTTCATCGCGTTGGCCTGCGAGCTCGTGCTCCTCCTCCTGCGCGTGCCGCTCGCCCGCGACCTGGGTGAGGACGGCGAGCCCAAGCAGGTTGCGACCGCCGCCACCCGCGAGTGCGCGCGTCGGATTCGCTGGAGGGTCGTGGCGGCGACCGTGGTGTTTGCCATCCCCTGTGTGCTGCTCACGCGCAACGTGGTGAGCGCGCAGGCCACCCAGGGCAGGTCAGTCTCGCCCACCGAGGAGCGCTACGAGGCGTCGCTCACGGCAGACGAGATCAAGGCCATCTGCCCCAGCCTGCAGGGCTACAGCGTGGGGGAGGAGTACGCGGGGCACTCGGGCCGCGACGCGCGGGTGGTGGCGCACGTGAGGACGTCCGAGGCGCTCTCGGTGGATGATCGTACGCGCGTGGAGCGGTTGATCCGCGTCCACGTGCCCGACCTGGACCACGTGGAGTACACGACCAGCGGGTGATGGCGCGGGGGGAGAGGGGCGGCGCGTCTCTCCCCCTGCTCGAATTGCGAAAATCACTACGGGCTGTCTCAACGGTCCGTGCGGGCACCGATTTCTCCAAGCAATTAGCCCCGGGTAGCCGCGTGGACCTGGGTGCGTCACCCATCCTTCGAGGATGCTGGCGCGTGATGCTTAGCGATGCTAGCTCTCGCGTAGATTTGGATGCCTGGTGCTTAGCCGCACTAGGCCTCATGGGGATTTTGGCGCCTGGTGCTTAGCGTCGCTAGCTCTCAATGTGAGTTGTGCTGGCGAAATCCCCACGAGGCCTAAGAACGTTAAGCATTCGGTTGCAGAATGTGCAAGAGGTCTAGGAAGTCTAAGCATTTCAGCGTGGAGTCAGCATGAGGGCTAGGGACATTAAGCACGTGGGCCCCAGATCACACGAGCTCGGGGCAGGTTAGGCGCGTCGAGGCTTAACCTGTGCGGTGGGGGGAGAAGCCCGGGGCATTTCGGTCGCGACCGCCTTCGCATGGCGCAAAGCGCACCGCGACCGTCACCCCCGGCTGCCTGCGCACGGTGAGGCGCACCGTGACCGTCACCCCTCCCCGACTGCCCTAAAGGACCCCGCCCTCTTTGAGCCCTTTCTCGTTCTCCCTGTCGCTCCCGATTCCGCGTCTGCCTCCAGCCCCGTCATGATTCCACTGCTCCCAACCACCCGCCTACAGCAGTGGGGCCGCCGCCCCCACGTTGGGTTGCGACGGCCCCGCCTTGGCCGGACAAGCATGTGAGCGGGCACGGGCCCGCGATGCCACGCCTATCTCGCCTGCGAAGCCTCCCTGCCATCCGCCCTGGCCTCGACCTCAACGTCAACTGCATCGGCAGCGACGCCCTTGCCCTCGCCAGGGTCTGCCGGCATGGGCAGGATCAGGTTCATGAGTATGCCCACCAGCGTGGAGGTCGCCATGCCGGGCAGCGCGTAGTCGCCGATGGGGATGGAGATGCCGGAGGTCTCCATGCCCACGCCCAGGATCACGACCACCGAGGCGATCATGAGGTTGCGGTTGATGCCAAAGTCGACCTTATTGGTCACGTACATGCGCAGGCCGTTGGACGCGATGAGGCCAAACAGCAGCAGGCTCACGCCGCCCATGACCGGGGAGGGGATGGAGCGGATGAGCGCCGCCAGCTTGGGGCACAGGCCGCCCACCACCAGCGCGAAGCCGGCGGCGTACCAAAAGACCTGCGTGGAGTACACGCGGGTCACGCTCATGACGCCGATGTTCTCGGCGTAGGTCGTGGTCGGGGGTCCGCCGATGAAGCCCGAGATGACCGTGGAGATGCCGTCGCCGGCAAGGGAGCGCGGCAGCATGGGGCGGTAGTCCTTGCCCACGATCTCGCCCACGGCAAGCAGGTGGCCAATGTGCTCGATCACCACGACCAGGGCGACCGGCCCGATGAGAGCGACGGCGCCCCAGTCCCACTGCGGGTGGTGCAGGGTGGGCAGGCCAATCCAGGCGGCCTGGACAACGGGGGAGAAGTCGACCATGCCCATTGCCAGGGCAACCAGGTAGCCCACGATGATGGCGAGAAGGACGGGCACGGTGCCTATGAGGCCGCCCATGCTGGAGAAGACCACGGCGGCGAGCAGCGTGATCGCCGCGACAATGGCGCCCGCCGCATAGAAGCTGGTAGTGCCGTCGGCGGCGGTGGTCTGGAACGCCATCTTGGCCGCGGTGGCGGAGAGGCCCACGCCAATCACGACCATGACCGAGGCCACCAGCACGGGTGGGAGCAGCCGGTCGAGCCAGCCGGTTCCCACCAGGCGGATGATGCCCGCCACGGCCAGGAACACCAGGCCTGCCACCACGACGCCCGAGAGCGCCGCATCGAGGCCCTTGCTCGCCCCGATGATCACGATGGGGCTGATGAACGCGAACGAGCTGCCCAGGTAGCTGGGGATCTTGTTGCGCGTGACCAGCAGGTAGCAGATGGTGCCGATGCCCGAGCACATGATCGCCAGGTTGGGGTCCAGCCCGGTGAGCACGGGGACCAGCACCGTGGAGCCAAACATGCTCATCATGTGCTGGATACCCAGCGGGATGGCGCGACCGACCGACACGCGGTCGTCCACCCCAATGATCTCTCGCGCCTCTCTCGCCATGCGTCTCCTTTCCTCGTTGCCGCCTCGTCGTCGAGCGCGGGGCGGTCGCACGTAAGCGCCTGCACAAATATAGGTGAAGGCATTGGCGGGATACGCCGTTGGCCGGCCTTTCGTTTGCCAGCTGCAACCTGCGTGACCCAGCGGGAACATATGCAGTGTGCGAGAACGGCCGCGCGAGACGATCCTGGTTCCGGCGGGGGAGGCGGGCTACATGGACGAGAGGGACCTCATCCTCAGGCTTGCGGGTGGCGCGCTGGCCACGGCCATCGTGCTGGGCGTCGTGTTCCAGGTGTGCGAGCTTCTCGGTCCCGTTGCAAGGGCGGTTGCCTGCGCCATCGGCCTCGTCGCGATGGTCGCCTTCCCGCTGGGGGAGATGCGCGCCATCCTCGGGCCCACCGCGCGGCCGGGGCGCGGCTCGTGGGCGACCATGGTCGCGCTGCTCGTCACGCTGGGCATCCCCATGGTCGTGCTCGGGATGCAGGGCAAGCTCGACGGCGGCACGGCGGCCGTGCTGGCGCTGCTCCCGGGGGTGGCGTTTCTCGCCTCGCTTGGTCGCGGGCTCCGTGGCTGACGGTCAGCCTTCGTTCAGGTTGGGCCCTAAGGCCTTCGCGCTGACGAACATGGCCTAGAGTCTCCCGTTGCGTACCGGAAGATTCGAAGGGACTGCAAAATGGAATACGAGCGAAGGCTGGACGCCAGGCTGGTGCTGTCCGTGGTGGCGGCGGGCATCATGTCGTTCTCGGGGGTTGTGGTCGAGACCGCCATGAACGTGACGTTTCCCACCCTTATGGCCGAGTTCCACGTGGGTACCTCGACCGTGCAGTGGATGACCACGTCCTAAACACCATGACCAACGGACTGTCGTTCCTGCCCGGCTCCGAGCGCCCCGACGGCAACGCCGTCATCAACACGCTGCAGCAGCTCTCCGGAGCCGTGGGGACCAGCGTCGTGACCACCATCGTGCAGGCGTCACAGTCCGCAGCCGGCGGTTCGCAGCTTTCGGCGTCGACCATGGCGGGGACGGGGAACGCGTACCTCGTGCTCGTGGTCGTTGCCGCTGGGGTGCTGGTCTCGCAGCTGGGTGCGCTCTCGTCCCCGCGCAAAGTCTAGGGGAGAGGGGCGGCCGTCCCGGGTTGCCGCCGGTCGCGCCGCCCGTCATGGCGCAGTCGTAGTGGATTGCGGTTGATTTTCCCTGACAGTAACGGACGTTGCGGAACTTCAGGTCCGAAGAAGGGGAGAAAGGCCACCTACGTCCTCGTGACCCCTCCCCACGGCTTTCCGCGTATGCGGGGTGGAGGGTTGGGGGTTAGTGGCACTTTGGAGTTTAAGTCTCTCCCGCAGGTTAGAGGCCCTTCGACCCCGCGAGACCCAAACGGCCCCTCCGCGATCTGTCGCGGAAGGGGCCGTGAAGCCAGCGGATGTGGGCGCGAGGCGGATGCCTAGCTCTTCTCTCCTAAAAAAGAGTGAGCACCTACGCCTTGGGCTCGGCGTCGAGCATCGCGCGGATGACGTCGTCGCTGCCAGATCCCAGCGCGCCGAGGGAGCGGTACAGCCACTCGGCCAGCTGCGGGGAGGGCTCGCTCGCAAGCGGGGACGAGGCAAAGCCAAACAGGACGTCGAGGAGCCTGGACCCGTCGGCAGAGAGCGCGCTGGGGTCGGCGCCCTCGTGGGCGGGGACGGCGCGGTGACCGGCGACGTGCTCCACGAAGCCGCGGACCTGGCCGATCTGCTCGGAGATGCCCGCAGGCTCCTTGGGGGCGCTGGCGGCGCGCAGGGCATCGGTCACGACCTGTGCGGGGGTGCCGCAGGGCACGAAGCCGGGTACGTCGTCCATGGCGGCGGTGATGGTCGAGCCGAGCGCGATGGTCGCGTGGGCAAGCTCGTTCTGAAGGGAGGTCATTCGTCGCTCCTTTGGGATGGGTTCTCTGTTGTCGCAACGACGGTACACGCATCCGCCGCATAAAACTGTTGTCTTCACAACAGTACGCCCCACAGGTCGAGAGGTGCGGTGGACAGGGTCCCGAACCCCCGCCACTGCCAGCGGGTTGACCTGCGGCGACGTTGGCTGTCCCTCTCGCCTGACCCTGGCCCCGCATTTGTCGGGTCGGTGGAGGCGACGAATCGACCAGGTTACGGATTCTTCCGAAAGCCTCGAGCGAGAGTAACTTTCTCCGCTTGTGTGCCACCAAGACGAGAGGGGAGCCCAAGGTAGATGACGCAGGCAGGGTATCTGGAGTGCGAGAGGCGCTGGGTGTACTGGCTTCTGATCTTGGTTGCGGGGTGGTATGGGGCGTACACGTTCTCGCTGCGTGGCGGTGTGTTCTGCAACGCTCAGACCGCCAACGTCGTCCTGCTTGCGATGGCGGCTGGCAACGGCAAGTGGCTCAATGCCGCCTACCTATTGCTCCCCATCAGTGCCTACCTGTTTGGGTCGTTTCTCTCCGAGTGGATGGGCAAGTCAATCAAGCGCCTGAACCTCCTGCGATGGGACACGCTCCTGGTTGTCCTTGAGGTCGGAATGGTCGTGTTCCTTGCCCTGATGCCGGCAGACTGGCCCGACCAGATCTGTCAGGTCACCCTCAACTTCGCCTGCGCCATGCAGTTCAACACCTACCGGCAGGTCGAGGGCGTCCCCGCCGCCACCACCTTCGTGACCAACCACATAAGGCAGATAGGCTCAAACCTCGCCAAGCTTGTGCGCCACCCGCAGAGTGAAGCCCTGCGCAACCGAGTCCTGACCCATGCCTCGCTCCTGGGCTTCTTCGTCGTTGGCGCGCTCGTCTCGACCGTGATGTGCCGGGCGTTCTCGTACGTGTCGCTCCTGGGCGCACTCGTTCCCCTTGGCGTGGTCCTGGCGGGGCTCCTCCACGCGGACCTGGTCTCTGAGCGTGGCCAGCTCGCCGCCGTCCCGCACGGACACTAGGAGTTGGAACTTTGCGCGACGAGCGTTATCCAGTGTGGCAGGTGCCATTCTTGCAGAGTCTCCAAGTTGTCCTTGACCTAAAGTGAGGTTTAGGTCTGAGAATCATCCTCGAGCAAGAAGACGAGTGAAAGCAAGGGGATGGTCGACTTGGCTAAGAGACTCGTGACGTACTTCAGCGCAACCGGGACCACGGGCAGGGTGGCGGAGCGTCTCGCAAAGGCAGCGGGCGCCGACCTGTACCAGATAGCCCCTGCAAAGGCTTACACGAGGGCGGACCTCGATTGGAATGACGCGTCGAGCAGGACCTCGGTCGAGAAGGGCGACGAGTCCTCGCGCCCCGCCCTGGCAGGAGGGGTACCCGACGTCAGCGGCTACGACGTCGTCTTCGTGGGCTTCCCCATCTGGTGGTACGTGGAGCCGCGCATCGTGGACACCTTCCTCGAGGCATGTGACCTGTCCGGCAAGACCGTGGTCGCCTTTGCCACGAGCGGTGGGAGCGGTATCTCTGGGGCGACGAAGCGCATTCGGACGATCCTGCCCAAGGCGCGCGTGCTCGAGGGGCGCGCCCTCAATGGAGCTCCATCCAAGCGCGAACTATCTGACTGGGTTGATGGGCTGGGGCTGTAGCGCCATTCGACGGGGTGATGCTCCGAGCGAGCGTTGAATCCGTGGGAGGGCCGAGGAAATCATGCAAGCGGCGGGGCGGCAAGCCGTTCTCCGCCAACAGAGAGGAGCAATCATGAAGCAGACCGCGGGAAGGGACCAGCTGGGCCAGATCGCCCCGCTGTTCGCGCACCTTAACGATGACGTGCTGTTTGGGGAGGTGTGGGAGCAGGATGCCATCGATGCCAAGACCAAGTGCATCGTCACGGTCGTCACGCTGATGGCGTCGGGCATCACCGACTCGTCGCTCAAGTACCACCTGCAGAACGCCAAGGTCCACGGCGTCTCGCGCGACGAGATTGTGGCGGTGGTGACCCATGCCACCATGTACTGCGGCTGGCCCAAGGGCTGGGCGGTGTTCCGCATGGTCAAGGACGTCTGGGGCGACGAGCCCGCCGACCCCAACGCGCCACATGGTCTCTCGACCGTCTTCCCCATGGGCGAACCCAACGACGCCTATTCCCAGTATTTCGTCGGTCGTAGTTGGCTTGCTCCGCTCGGTGACCCGCAGCTGGGCGCCGCTAACGTCACCTTTGAGCCGGGATGCCGCAACAACTGGCACATCCACCACAAGGGTGGCCAGGTGTTGATCTGCATTGCCGGCAGCGGCTGGTACCAGGAGTGGGGCAAGCCCGCGCGCGCCCTCGCCCCCGGGGACGTGGTGAGCATCCCGCCCGAGGTCAAGCACTGGCACGGCGCGGCCGCCGACTCGTGGTTCCAGCACATCGCGCTCGCCGTCCCCGCCGAGGGTGCCAGCGCGGAGTGGCTCGAGCCCGTCTCCCGGGAGGACTACGAGGGCCTGGAGTAGGGGAGAGACCCGAGGCGCTGCGTGTCGGCAGCCCAACCCGTCGGCATCCGCAGGTTCTCGAGGTCGAGGAAGATGCCCGGCTGTTTCATCCCCCGGCAGGGCACCTTCCCTACGACCTCGGGCAAATCCGAGGTAGCACCTCGGTGCTTGAGAGATGCGAGCAGGCCGTCTGCGCGAACGATCGCGTGGGCGGCCTCCCGCCACGACCCGAATGTTGGTCTGACGCCAACTGGGCAAACGTGGGCCGGCCCGTCGCCGGGAGGTCGCGAAGGTGCTCGCGCGAGCGATCTGCCACCATGGTTAAAAGTCTGATTGGCTGCCGGCGGGGGAGACGGCGGGGCCGCGGGCGCTGGGGGCCATGCCTGCTGAGGAATCTCGAGTTGTGGCAATCCGAAAGCCGGTTCCGCCGAGGAAAGCGGGGCATTGGCAGTCCAGGGTCCGTCCCAGGGCCCGTTACGGTTCCACAACCCCACCCAAGCCCGTCACTTAGCGTGCATTCGAACGCCCCGATTGCCACAACTCGCATTTCCTCAGCACCCGTGCTCCCTCAGCGGCAAGGAGAAAGTGCACACATAGGGAGTTCATTGCCAGCAGGGCTACCGTGGGGGGGCACCCGACTCGCTGCCGTGGCCCTCCCTCGCAGTGAGGGGCTCTAAGGAGGGGTCGTAGAGGTCTGTCCCACGTGGAGGGGCAGGCTTGCCCGGAAGGATGACGACCGCTCCATTCTTGGCCTATTGACTCCCTATTGGGATAGTTGTGGCTCGGAGCCTTGGTGGCCAGATGCTGGGGAGGTCCCCCGCGTCGGTAGGCTCGTTCCGCGTGTACACATTCTCCGAGGGAAGCGCCGTACACTCTGTCTGACGGGCAGCGGCGGCGCCCCGCACGTCTCGCCCCGTGCCGCCGCCCGACGACCCCAAGCGAAAGGAGGACGCAGATGCCGCGCCTCTCGACCATACGGCAGCGCCTCCGCCTCTCCAACGTCCTGACCCTGCTCGTCCCCCTCTGCGTGTGCGTGGCGGTCGGCCTTGCCTGCATCGGGGTGTTCCTGGTGCAGGTGCGCGGGGGGCTCGACCTGGGAATCAGCGACGCCGAGGACATGACCACGCTCGGGCGGATCGTCTCGGAGTCGGCGGGCCACATCCTGGACGGGCCACAGGCTGAGAGGGACGGCTCCCTCTCGTCGCTCGCCAAGAGCGTCGAGGGCAGCGGGGCCGTGCTCCAGGTGTACGACGGATCGGGCGGCCTCGTGTTCAGCTCTGGCACGCCCGCCGAGGAGAAGGCGCTACTGGCATCGGCCCGGGCGCTCGACGACACCAACGGCGTGCTGGTCTCCGCGGCGGGGACCAGCCTGTACCTCCACGCCGAGGGCTCCTACCACGTTGCCCTCTTTGGCCACTACGCCGAGGTCAGGGGGCACGCCATCAAGCGCGCCATCGCTATATCGGCCCTCGTGGTCCTTGCCGCGGCGGTCGTCTCCACGCTTGCGATGGACCGGCTCGCCCGCCGCCTGGTGTACGACCGCGTGACCGATGGCCTCACGCGGCTCGCCGACGGCGTGGCTCGCATCGCCGACGGCGACCTGTCCTACCGCATCGACTATCCCCGGCAGGACGAGTTTGCCCCCATCTGCGACGACTTCAACCAGATGGCGGGGCGACTGGAGGAGGCGGAGCGCCGCGGCATCGACGAGGAGCGACGCCGCCGCGAGCTTATCGCCGGCATCAGCCACGACCTGCGGTCGCCCCTCACGTCGATCCAGGGCTACGTGGAGGGCCTTCTCGACGGCATCGCCTCCACTCCCGATCAGCGCGAACGCTACCTCCTGACCATCCGGCGCAAGACCAGCGAGCTATCGCGCCTCGTGGAGGACCTCTTCCTGTTTTCCAAGCTCGACCTGGACGACTACCCCTGCGACCTCGTGACGACCGACCTGCGTGGCTCGGTCCACGCCATCCTGGACGACCTTGCGCCAACCTACGACAAGGCGACGCTGCGCGTCGTCGAGGAGCCCGGGGAGCACGTGGAGTGCCGCCTCGACCGGGCCCTGCTGCAGCGCTGCATCACAAACGTCGTGAGCAACGCGGCCAAGTACGACGCGGGCGGAACCCTCACCGTGCGGGTGGGCGAGAGGGACGGCGTCGCCACGGTCGCGCTGTGCGACGATGGGGAGGGGGTCCCCGAGGAGGAGCGCCGGTGCCTGTTCGACGTCTTCTACCGCACCGACCCCGCACGTCAGCACACGGGCTCTGGCTCTGGCCTGGGCCTGGCCATCGTTGCGCGTGCCATGAGGAGGATGGGCGGCACGGCGGAGGCGGGCGAGTCTCCCACGGGCGGGCTCGCGATCCTCCTGCACTTTCCTACGACGAAGGGGTGAGGCGGATGGAACGTGTCCTGATCGTGGAGGACGACGAGGACATAGCCCTCCTAGAGCGTGACTACCTGGAGGTCGCCGGCTTTGGCACCGAGCTTGCCGCGACGGGGCCGGAGGGGCTGCGCATGGCGTGCGAGGGGGACTTTGCCGCCGTGGTCCTGGACGTGATGCTCCCGGGGTTGAGCGGATACGAGGTCCTGAGGGAGCTGCGAGCAAAGGGCTCCGTTCCCGTTCTGCTCGTGACTGCGCGATCCGACGACATCGACCAGATCCGCGGCCTGGGGCTTGGCGCGGACGACTACGTGACCAAGCCCTTCTCGCCCTCCGTCCTCGTGGCAAAGGTCAAGGCCGCCATCGCGACGGCGGAACGCCACCGTCAGGCGGCTTCGGGCAGCGTGGCGGACGGCGGGGGAGAGGCCCGTCGCCTCACGGCCGAGGGGCTGGTCGTGGACACCGGCAGCCACGAGGTGTGGGCGCGGGGCAGCTTGGTGGAGCTTACCAACCGCGAGTACGGGCTCCTCGCCTTCCTTCTCGCGCACAAGGGGACGGTCTTCTCGCGAGACGCCCTGTACGAGCGGGTGTGGGGGCTCGACGCCCTCGGCGACGGGGCGACCGTGACCGTACACATCAACCGGCTGCGCGAGAAGGTCGAGGCCGACCCGGCCCACCCCGCCATCATCCAGACGGTGCGCGGGGCGGGCTACATCGTGCGCAACGACTGAGGGGCTGCGGGATCTGGTCGGGGCCGGATGGCGCCATGGTGGGGAGGGGCTGCGAGTCCGTTTCCATGCAGCGCCATCCGCGCTCAGTCCGGCAAAGAGGCTGGGCTCTGACCTGCGGGGATGCGCCTCTCTCACCTTGCGCCGCGACTTTATCCAGAGTTTATCCTGCCGTAGGAAGGCCTTTAGGGCGCCTCCGTAGCATGGGGACTGTCATACAGCCCATCACGGAGGTTCCCCATGCAGGACGCGGTCTTCTCCTTCATCTCGCAGTTTGGCTACGCCGCGGTCGGCTGCCTCATCTTCTTCGAGAACGTGTTCCCGCCCATCCCGAGCGAGCTCATCCTGCCGCTTGCCGGCTTCTTCTCGCGCACGGGCGACCTGTGGCTCCCGCTCGCCATCCTCGCCGCCACCATCGGGTCGCTCACCGGCGCGTACGTGCTCTACGCCATCGGCACCAGGCTCGACGAGGAACGCCTCTCCCGCATCCTCTCGTCCAGGCCCGCCCGCATGCTCGGCTTTGAGGAGACGGACGTCCGTGCCGCCTTTGGGTGGTTTGAGACCAAGGGGCAGAAGACGGTCCTGATCTGCCGCTGCATCCCCGTAGTGAGGAGCCTCATCTCCATCCCCGCTGGCATGTCGCGCATGGGGCTGGGCAGGTTCTCGCTCATGACCTTCGTGGGTTCGCTCGCCTGGAACACGGTGCTCTGCGGGCTTGGCTACTGGGCCGGTGGCGCCTGGCAGCAGGCGGCATCTGGCGCGGCGAGCGTGATCGACATCATGTCCTACGCCGTCATCGCCGTATTTGGCGTCGCCGCGCTCGTGTGGTTCTGCCGCAGGATCCTCCCCCGCATCAAGGGCCAGGGAACGGCATCGCAGGACCCCGCCTCCGAGCGCTAGGGCAGGGTGAGGCGACGTACGGCGCAGATCGAGCTCAAGCCATATGACTGCTTAGACGCGAGCCTCATGCTCCCCGAGAGGAGTCCCCAGGAGGCAGTCAGGTGCTACGCCACGTTCGGAGGTACCCCTTACTACCTGGCACAGGTAAACCTAGGGGAGACATACGAACAGAACGTCGCCAGGCTCTTCTTCGATCCCTTTGGGCTGTTGTTCGAGGAGCCTCAGATGCTCCTTCACCAGGAGCTTAACGAACCGGCGCTCTACACCTCGATACTTGACGCGATAGCGTCTGGCGCGACCAGGCCACGCCAGATATCAGACAGGTCGGGGGTTGCCCCATCCTCGGTCGGTAGGTACCCTCAGACGCTTGAGTCCCTGGGCATCGTAGAGCGCAGGATTCCATTTGGCGAGAAGCCCATACGATCCCGAAAGGGGCTCTACCGAATCCGCGATCCCTTCCATGCCTTCTGGTATCGGTTCGTGAGCCCATATACAGGCGCAATCGAGACGGCCTCGGGTGAGATGACCGCAAGCCAGGTGGCTGCGGGACAGGCGCTCGAGACATGTTCGAGGGGTAATCACCCGCGCGACATGGACCCCCTTGCATCGAATTGTCCGGTGCACAGAAAAAGACGCGCCGTGCCATGGATTCTCATGCACGGTGCGTCACGTACTCTTGTTGGTTTTATTCTGCCTCGGGACGCCATCCCCGTCCCTTCTTTGCAGGAGTCCTTTTGGTTAGGCCCTCACCAATCCCGGCTCCCCATGGTATGCCCCCGTGCACAGGTCGGTGACAAGTGCCACGACCTCGTCCTCGGAGTCGCGCACGCCGCTCTCGAAGTCGACCAGGTACGACGTGATGGGGAGCGAGTCCCGTGCCGCCTCGGCGTTCGCCGTCTCCGTGAGCGAGAGAATTGCCGCGCGAGACGCGCTGTACAGCCCCAGCCCCGGGCCCGCCTGCAGGCCAAACCGAGCCATGTTGATCACCACACCATGGCCTTTGCCCTCTCGCATCGCCCTCAGTGCGATTGCGGCGCAAGGACCACGAACTCGCGGCATCGCTCCGTGTCCATTCCTCACCCCTTGCCGCAATGCGAGACCCCATGTGACGCAGCGTCAGATGGCTGACGGGCAGATTGTATCCCACGAAACCGAAGATTTTTGAAGGGCGGAGGACACTGCGTTTCTCGATCGAGAGCGTGTGCTCTGTGAAGGGTTCGAAGCAATCTTCCTATTCGTGCCGAGTTTCTGGCTTTGCATGCATCGATAGCCAATCTGCATGTATGGGAGTGTCATTTTTGTGGCAGAACGATGCGTAGAGACATCATTTTGGAGAGCCAAGGGCAACTACTATAATTGTCTCAGCGTGTCGGGCGCTTACGTGGGTGCTGGACAAAACATGAAGAGCAAGCGGGATAAGAATTCTTCCAACAAGAAGAAGCGGAAGAGCGCGCTTCTCAAATTTACTGCCGCGACGGGAACCTTCATCGGGACCACGATGATGGGGCCAGGTAACACCGTCTACGCGCAGGAGATGGACTCTGCGAGTACGGACAGCGAGACGGAGGAGCTTGAGAGCGCTGCCACCGCCTCCCAGACGGTGTCGGAGTCCGTTGCGACGTCGCAGGAGACCGTCGAGGCTCCACAGTCCCAGAACGTGAGCGCCGCCAGGAGTGCCGCCCCGGCTCCCCAGTCCCAGTCGTATGCAGAGTCGGATGCTGCGGGCTCGGAGGGCAGCCAGTCCGACGAGGCTGGCTCCGAAGCAAACCAGGTTACCGTCGAGTCGCAGGCGAGTGCTGCCTCCGCGGGCAACGAGGGCTCTGACTCCCAGGTCGACAGCGATGCAAGCCTGTCTGAGAGCAGCTCCGTCTCCGCCAGCGCAGAAGCCTTCACGTCGGCAAGCGCCTCATCAAGCCAGGAGACGTCCGAGAGGGACTCGGTGGCGGAGAGCCTCTCCACCCAGAGGAGCGCATCCGTCTCTACGATCGAGAGCCAGCAGTCGAGCGAGGCCGACTCGATAGCTTCTGAAAGCGAATCGGCGGAGCAGTCCACCGTCCTCTCGACGAGTGCCGCGACCTCCGTCTCGGAGTCTGTCTCTGCGGAGCGCTCCCAGGAGGAGTCCACGCTCGCTTCCCAGTCCGAGTCAGCGGAGTCCGCGTCCGAGTCCCAGAGCAAGTCGCTCTCGATTGCCGCCTCGGAGGAGGCGTCGAGGGCGCAGAGCGTCTCTGCCAGTTTGTCCCAGACCGTGAGCGAGGCAAACTCCGCATACGCCTCCGCGTCCACCTCGTTCTCGGAGGCGGGTCTCCAGAAGGAGTACCTCGAGAACCTCATCTCTCAGATTGAGGTTGCGAGGCAGCACCTGAAGGCGATTCAGGAGAGGGCGCTTGCGGAGAACCGGTCGGTCGGAGCGGACGCTGCGTACTGGAAGGCCGGAGACGAACTGGCAAACCTTCTGGTGAAGTACAGCTTTTACCAGGAGGGGCAGGTCACCGAAATCCGGTACGGGACCTGGGAGAAGAACTCCGGCAATGGTAACTATGTGCACGTTGCCTATATCGACAACTATGGACGCGTCAAGGACGCCTACTTCGACTACATCACCGTCGACAAGGACGGCAACGCCCTGATGGACAGCAGCGGGCGTCAGATGTCCAGTTACTCTGACCCGTCACAAATCAGCGGCATCATGGTGCTGAAGAAGAAGCTGGTGGGATATGACTGGTGGGGTAACCCTGTCTTTGTTGGTGACCGGAGGGGCGCTTCTAACTATACGAACGCTGCAGGCGAAACAAAGAGTGGCTACTTCAGCACGAAGGGTAACTACTACTTCTCCGAGGCTGACTACGAGAGGGGCAAGGACAGCTACTCCCACGACAGGAGCGATCTGACCTCGACGTCGCACTCTGCCAGCGCGGCACAGTCGCAGGCGGATTCCGCGAGTGCCTCGACAAAGGCATCCGAAAGCGCAAGCAGGTCTGCCAGCGGGTCTTTGAGTAACGAGGCAAGCGCGAGTGCATCGGCATCTGCCAGCAGGTCTCAGAGCAGGGATGCCAGCCTGAGCGACTCGAGCAGCGCCTCCGAAAGCGCGATGGAGAGTGCATCAGTCAGCACCTCGACGAGCGCCTCTGCCAGCACGTCCGCCTCTGAGTCGAGGAGCACGTCACTGGTGGAGTCCGAGTCCACCTCGGCCAGCGAGTCCGAGAGCACCTCCGAGTCCGAGAGCGAGTCGGAGAGCGAGTCCACCTCGGTCAGCGAGTCCGAGAGCACCTCCGAGTCGGAGTCCACAAGCGAGAGCGAGTCCGAGTCCGAGAGCGAGTCGGAGAGCGAGTCGGAGTCCGAGAGCGAGTCGGAGAGCGAGTCGATCTCCACCTCCGAGAGCGAGTCCACCTCCGAGTCCGAGAGCACCTCCGAGTCCGAGTCCACGTCGGTCTCCGAGTCCGAGTCCGCTTCTGAGTCGGAGTCCGAGTCCGAGAGCGAGTCGGAATCCGAGTCGGAATCCGAGTCGGAGTCCGAGTCCACGTCTGAGAGCGAGTCCGAGTCCGAGAGCGCCAGCACCTCCGAGTCGGAGTCCGTCTCCACCTCCGAGTCTGAGTCCGTCTCCGCCTCCGAGTCGGAGAGCGAGTCGATCTCCACCTCTGAGAGCGAGTCGGAGAGCGAGTCCACCTCCGCCTCGGAGTCCGAGTCCACCAGTGTCTCCGGGTCCGAGTCGACCAGCGAGAGCGAGACTGAGTCGACCAGCGAGTCGGAGAGCGCCTCGACCAGCGAGAGCGAGTCCGAGAGCGCCTCCACCTCGGAGTCCGAGTCCGAGAGCGCCAGCGCCTCCGAGTCGGAGTCCGTCTCCACCTCCGAGTCCGAGTCGGAGAGCGAGAGCGTCAGCGTCTCCGAGTCCGAGAGCAGCTCGGAGTCCGTGTCCGCGTCGGTCTCCGAGTCCGAGTCCGCTTCTGAGTCGGAGTCGGAGTCCGAGAGCGAGTCCACCTCCGAGTCCGAGAGCGAGTCGGAGAGCGAGTCGATTTCCACCTCCGAGTCCGAGAGCACCTCCGAGTCGGAGTCCGAGTCCACGTCTGAGAGCGAGTCCGAATCTGAGAGCACCTCCGAGTCGGAGTCCGGGTCCACGTCTGAGAGCGAGTCCGAGTCCACGTCTGTCTCCGAGTCCACCTCGGTCAGCGAGTCCGAGAGCGCCAGCGCCTCCGAGTCCGAGTCCGGTTCGGAGTCCGAGTCGGAGTCCGAGTCCACGTCTGTCTCCGAGTCCGAGAGCGAGTCGATCTCCACCTCTGAGAGCGAGTCCTCCTCCGAGTCCGAGAGCGTCAGCGTCTCCGAGTCCGAGTCCGCTTCTGAGTCGGAGTCCGAGTCC